>Ga0209084_1000070_pt1 | contig 99219 bp, 98 predicted proteins | sample C_130820_MF_Meta_FD_187309 | JGI IMG/M metagenome (GOLD analysis project Ga0209084, IMG submission 187309) | Freshwater microbial communities from Lake Croche, Canada to study carbon cycling - C_130820_MF_MetaG (SPAdes) (version 2) | ecosystem: Environmental > Aquatic > Freshwater > Lake... | reverse complement strand
AAAATAATAACAGAAGATTTAGATAAATTACTAGAGACAAAATAAACAAAATAAACAAAATAAACTAACTATATGTCAAGCAAACTAATCGCTATCGTAGGTCCCTCAGGTACTGGTAAATCCACATCTGTAAGGACTCTAGACCCAAAAGAAACATTTATTATTAATGTAGCAAGGAAAGAATTGCCTTTCAAAGGAGCAGAAAAGCTTTACAATCTCGAATCTAAAAATTACATGGAGGTAGATGACATCAATCAAATCACCGCATTGTTACAACAGATTAGCGAGAAAGCTCCTCACATCAAAAACATCATCATGGATGATGCTATCTACTCTATGTCTTTTCTTATGATGAAGAAAGCCAATGAGATCGGTTTTGGTAAGTTTGTTACCCTTGCAAAAGATGTAACTAATATGCTTACTAGTGCTCGTAAGCTTCGTAATGACCTTAAAGTATTCTACATCACTCACTCAGAGAACATTGAAGATGATGGACATATCGTAGGTCAAAAGATTAAGACAATAGGCAAAGCATTGGATAACCAAATCGTACTAGAAGGATTGTTTACTATCTGTCTTTATACTCACGTAGGTGAAGATAAAGATGAGAAAGCAACTTATCACTTTGTAACCAATCGTTTTAAGAATTACCCTGCTAAAAGTCCTATGGATATGTTTGCAGAAACTCTTATCCCTAACGACCTACAAACAGTATGTGATACAATAGATAGTTATTATGCAGAAGAAGTACCAGTACCAGTAAAAAGCAAAAGATAAAAAATAAAACAAAATCAAATTAGAAAATTATGAAATTCGATCAATTAGAAACCAGAGAGCCTTCATCAGGCAAGAAAATGTACACAGGATTTGCTCCTATCCAAGTTGTAAGTGTTAACCCTACAGCTAAAGAACTTGCAAAAATCCTAGGTATTGAAGAGGACAAAGTTAAAGAACCTACTTATGAGTCAGAGAACGGAATGCGTTTAGACTTCTGGTATGTAAATCACCCAGACTTTAAAACAGATTTGCGTGGTAAGTTTACTTTGTGGGTAAACAATGACACCCGTATGTCTCAAGCAGGCAAGAAACAATTCATTGACAACTACACTAAGACTGCGTGGGCTGAGAATCTTGCTACTTTAAGTGAGTATCAAGCATCTATTGACCCTTCTCGTAGTTTAGATATGAAGAGTGTTCGTGAAGCTAAGGGCGGTGAAGAAACAGTTTATTCTTTACTTAAGGCTTATGGTAACATCTCTCCAAAGGAAAAGCCTTTTGTTCTTGACAACTGGGCTTCTATTGCTAAAGGTAAAGGCAATGAGTTAGTAGACTTCTTTGCTCACTTCAATAAAGCCAACATGGGTGTTAAAGTTCTTCTAGGAATTAAAGACGAAAAATATCAAGACGTATGCACTAAGATATTTGTTAACGTACAAGGTAAAATTACCGAGTATGTATCTAAGCAAATTACTGGTGAGTATGGCTTTAAGAGTTTCTACGGAAGTTTTACTTTCAAAGAATACACTGAGAATAATGCTCCTGACGCAAACGAAACTGAAACTCCTTTCAAAGAGTCAGAACCTATGATGAGTTGGGATAATAGTGAAGTAGCAACTAGTCCTGTTAGCACAGATATCAACGATATCTTCTAAAATTAAAAGTAATCTGTTCTCTTTTTTAGAAAAGGGGTTACTTTTGTGACCCCTTTTTTATTGAAGGAGGGTTAAAAACAACACTTATGGATCTCTCAAGCATTGAAATAAGACCTAATGTAAAGACGTTATACGCTTTACTAGGGCAAGAAAACCTAATGTCTTTTTACTTCGGTGAGAAAATAGACTTGAGAAATAAATATAAGAATCCATTCAGATCTGACAAGCATGCTACCTGTTTCTTTAGGTGGAGTCAAGGAGGTAATCTGTATTTTGTAGATTATGCTACGGAGAAAGTACACTACAATGCAATTGACATAGCTCAAATGCGTACTAACTACGAGTATCCAGACATTTTATATAAAATAGAATCAGATTTCCAACTTAAGAACTTTAGTTTAGAAGATAGACTTAGACTAGAGATGGAAGTATCCACTCTTAAAAGTGCTAAGCCAGCAGAGGTAAAGCCTGCATCCATCAAAGTTACAGTTACAAAATTTACACAGAAAGACTTAGAGTACTGGCTTCAATTTGGAGTAACAGAAAAGATTCTTAAGTTCTATGACGTAAGAAAAGTAGACAAAGCTTGGATAGCAGATAACATCTGGTACATTAGTAATACATTTGACCCCTGTTATCGGTATAAGGAAAAAGATAAGTTTAAACTATATCGTCCCTATGCAGAGAAGAAAGTTAAATTCAGAACTAATTTCTTTGGAGGTATGCTAGAGGGTTATACTCAGCTACCACACAAGGGAACTATTCTAATCATTACTAAGGGAACTAAAGATGTTATGACCTTACACTCTATTGGAGTGAATGCTGTTGCTGTTAGAAGCGAAACTACACCTATATCAGAGAATGCTTACGAGTTACTTAAAGCAAGATTTGATAATATGTATGTATGGTTTGACGCTGATAGAACAGGAGAAGAAGGAGCAAAGAAGATTTCAGAAACGTATGGCATTCCTGTACTATACCACCACGGGAGTTTAGGAAAAGACATAAGTGACATTTACAAGAACCACGGAAGAGAAAAATTAATAAAGATATGCCAAGAATTAAAGATATTATAAACGAAGCTTTAGAAATTGCTTTTGACAAGTTAGAAGTAGAAGCACTAGTACGATATAATATTATGTTATTAGTTTTAAAGAAAACTAAAAACAAACAGTATTATAGTAAAGTAATAAATAACATTAATCCAGAAGAGCTAAGATTAAAACGCAAGTTGGCAATGATAAAAGCACACGAACTTAAAGTAAATTTAGATAAGTTTTCAGAGTTTGAGTTGGGAGTAATGCATATTGTTTGTGATATAAATGCAATGACTGTAAAGGATTTTACAATAAATAGCCGTAAACGTGAGCTAACAGAAGCAAGGTTTCATTTTGCAGCTGTACTCTTAATACACTTTAACTATACTTACAAGAAGGTAGGTACTTTGTTAGGAAGAGATCACTCTACGATTATACATTCTATGAAACAACATTTAAACTTTTCTAGTTCTATTAAAAGTTACAAAACAAGATACAATCAAATCATAAACATGATGGAAGAAACGTATCCAGGACTTATGAGTACTACTCTTAATCCTAATATTATTGTTAGAAGGACTCCGCTCAAAAGAAGTAAGCTAATCAATAAAGATGCAAAAATTAATTGATATTCCAGACGATTGGTATCATCACTTAAAAGACACAATAGAAAGTCCTTACTTTAATACCTTAGGAAGATTCATTGCTAATGAGAGAAAGACTAAAACTATCTTTCCTTACAAGGATGAAGTCTTTAAGGCTTTTAACTTAACTCCTTTTCAGAAAGTAAGGGTTGTTATCTTAGGAATGGATTGATAAAACTTGCATAAAAATTAATTTGTGTTATATTTGTAGGTATGGGAACTCTACCAACAAACACTACTTGGAAACAAAAAATAACAGAACTAAACTCAAAAGGACTTACTAACCTAGAAATATCAAAAATCCTAAGTACTACCCCACAACACATACAAAAACTATCAAGTCGTTATAAAATCAAGGCAAATAAGACTAGATATATAAAGGTTGACTTTGAGTTACGACAGTTTTTGTTAGGCAGTTTTTTAGGAGATGGTTGTTTTGCTATGAGTGCGAAACAAAGTAAAAACGCTAGATTAGTAATTGGTCACGGAGAAAAACAAACAGACTACAATATGTGGAAGTTAAATTTCTTACACTCAAAAGACATAATTACAAGTATACGAAACTGTACTTCAAAAGATGTAAGAGTTAAAAAAGGATTTTATACTAACAACATATTAAGTACAGAGGCAAATACTATATTCAACAGTTATTGTAGTCAGTATACTCCTAAAAAAAGTATCAACTATGATTTTCTAAAGGATTTAGATGCATTTGGCCTTGCTGTATGGTTTATGGATGATGGGTTTGCAACTAAAAACTCTTTCCAAATTAGTAGTTGTAGTTTTTTAGATGAAGAAATTGCAATATTGCAAATAATATTAAAGGAAAACTTTGATATTAATACAAACAAGAATGCAATGAATGAAATCTATATAGTAGCAGAGTCTAGAGAAAGATTCCTTTCCCTAGTAACTCCATATGTTATTCCAAGTTTAAAGTACAAATTAATTCCTTATGCAAATAGGGTCCATGTAAAACAGGGAGAATTGCTGGAACATCCTAACAAGGACAATCAGCAGCCGAGCTTAGATAGAAATGTCTTTGAAGGTTCAACGACTAACAACCGAGTCCAAACAGATAATGCTGAGGACAGTAATGTTGACACGAGCACCCTGCAACAGACAATAAATATTAAGTCTAGAGGACTTACCATCTATCCTGGTGGTATAGTTTCTGGAGGACTTAAGTCTGTTGATGATATAGTCTGAACTATGCAGTAATGTATAGATGTATAGGATAAAGAGCCTATACGATAACAATATGCCTTATCCAGGTAGAAATGTAGGGGAACCTATTGCTCATGGATTAGCTTTCTCTCCTAGAAAAAAAACTTATGTGACTCCGTCTTTAAGAATGATCTACAAACGAATCAAAGAAGACATTTATCCTGATGAACTAAGCTTCCCCACTGATATGAATATAGAATCATGGGCTAAGCAAGGAGTTCTTATGCTAAATGCTGCTTTGACTATCGAAGAAGGTAAGTCAGGTTCTCATCTAGAGCCTTGGAAACAGTTTACAGAAGCTGTATTCAAAACACTAAACGAGAGTACTACAGGACTTATATTCTGTTTTTGGGGAAAGGACGCTTTAAAGTTTGCTCCCCTTATCAACGATGATGTACACCACGTACTAGTAGCATCACATCCTGTTTCTGCTGTATACAAAGGTGGAGTTTGGGAGTGTGATCACTTTAAAAGAATTAACCAAATACTAATGGCCAGTAATCCAGACGATATAGACTGGCTAGAAAACTTAAAATAAAACAAAGAAATGAATTGGCAAGACTATGAGTCCTTAGGACATTTAGAATTAAAAGGAAAATTAGTAGAGTATCTATCTAATAGAACTAAAATAATAAAAGAAATGGAGCAAAGCAGTGAGTATGAGTACTGTGAGATCCAAGGAAGAATTAAAGAATTAGACGAATTAATAGACTTTATCGAAAACATTAAAAAAATAAAACCATGAATAAACAACAATTGCTAGAATCATCTAGAACGAATTGGACTGTAACAAAGAAACCTTTGTTTGGTCCTGATGGAGAAATTACTCCTGCTTACGGGGTATTCCGTGAAGACAACAATAATTGTCTTGGTGTAGTAGGATCGAAATATGTTCCTACTCAGAATGAAGAAATCCTTGATATGCTTTTAGAAGCTGCTGCCAGAGTTAATATTTCTGGGGAAAGAGGTGGGTTTCTGGGGAATGGACAAAAGGTCTATTATCAGTTTCCTTTAACAGATGTACAGATTGGAGGATCCTTTAACAAAAGATTCCTAACAGCTCTTACTTCACATGATGGTAGTGCTCCTATGGGCTTTGGAACAACTAACGTAACTGTAGTATGCTCTAATACTTTTTATATGGCTCTTAGAGACTCTCAACGTGTAAGACATACTAAGAATTCTCATGAGCGTTTAGGTCTTATTATCTCTCAGTTGCAAAACTCTCTTACACAAGAAGAACAGTTTATCGAAAAGCTAGTAGAACTTAGTAAGATTTACATCCCTGAAGCAGTTACAGATGAATTTATCATTAACATTATAGGAGGAGACGGTGAAGCATCTAGGGGTAAAAATCGTATTAACGACTTTAGAACAGCTTTAACTACCGAATATGAAACACACGAAAACACAGCTTACGCTTTGTTTAACGCTACTACTCGTTTCACTAACTATATGATGGGACACAAGAGTATTGAAGCTAAGCGTGAGTCTCTAATTCACGGAACTGCCTACAACATTAACAACAGAGGCTTAGAATTAATTTCTGAAACCTACACCCCTCTCTACACACCTGAGTTATCTTTGTAACTGTCTCTTGCATGCCAAATAAGATTAGGGGGTCACAAGATCCCCTTTTCTTTATTATATTTGTATAATATGTTAAAGAGAACAGCAACAAAAAAGATTCCAGTTAAAGGAATACCTGAACCTAAGGAAATTCAAAAGCCTTGTTCAGACTGTGGGAAGGTAAAAGCCATAGCCAACAAAACAAAGAGGTTATGTGCTACGTGTGTAATGAAGGAGAAGAAAGAAAAGCAGAAAGTTCGTAAAGAGATTAAACGTAAGTTAGAGAAAGAAACTATCAGTCAAAGTAAACTAGACCAGATAACTTCTTGGTTAGTTAGAGGAGCAAATATTAATAAATGCCATGCTTGTGAAATCACACTAGATCCTAAAGGTTTACAGTGTGGACACTTTGTAGGCAGAACTAAGGTTGCTACTCGTTACCACTTAAGTAATTTAGCCCCATTATGTTTAAAATGTAATATGTATACTCCTCACCACGTGTGGAACTTAGGTAAGTCTTTAAACAAGATATGGGGAACTGATACTACTGAAGACATGCTACAGCTTTCTAACAAAATATTAAAATTAAGTAACTACGATAGAAAACTTATCTATGACGTTTATAGAACTTGCCTTACAGATATCGAACAAGGAAACTATAGCCAAGATCAGAAGTATCAAAAGTTACACCAAGCACTGAAGGATTATAACAAGATAGTGGAACCCTTATTAAAATGATTTATCTAGTAACAAAACAAAACATTTCCCTACCTGATATAACTCTCTGCACAGTACAAGAATCTTTAGATTACCTTAAAGACCTAGAATGGGTTGCTATAGATACAGAAACCTCAGGGTTTGATGCATATACCTGTAAACTATACACGCTTCAGCTAGGTGACAATGACAATCAGTTTGTAGTTGACTTGACTACGATTGATATCAATGACTACAAACAGCTCTTAGAGACTCAAGGAGTCATAGGTCATAACTTAAAGTTTGATTTAAAGTTCTTATATCATCAGAGAATTGTACCAACTAAGGTATACGATACCTTTTTAGGCGAAAAAACATCTCGTTTGGGTATAGAAAGTCATAGGTGTTCTTTAGCTGCTTGTGTAAAACTACATTGTGGAGTTATATTAGACAAGGAAGAAAGGAAACACATTACAGGCAACCTAACAGAAGGCTTTGTAAAGTATTCTGCTTATGACGTAAAATACCTACATGCTATTAAAGATGCTCAAGAAGTAATTCTATTTGCTGCAGGATCCAAAGTATCAATCGAGTTAGATAATCGCTTTGTTTTAGTTTTAGCTTACATAGAGTATTGTGGTATGAAGCTAGACGTAGATAAGTGGACTAACAAGATTCACAAAGTACAAACTCAAGCAGATGAAGCTACTAGAAGATTAAATGAGTTTATCTTTACTAACGAGATGAATAAGTTTATTAACTATCAGTTAGATTTATTCTCTGGAGGAAACAAAGTCAAGATTAATTGGAACTCACCTTCTCAGGTAGTGCAGTTCTTTGAGACTATAGGAGTAAATACTACTGTAATTGACAAAGGAGTTAAGAAGCATACAATAGAAGCAAACCATTTAGTAAAGTTTCAAGACAAATACCCTATCATTAAGATTTATCTTTCGTTTAAAGAAGCCCAAAAAGACATAGGCACCTATGGTTATAACTGGATTGAGCAAATCAACCCTATAAGCGGTAGAATACACACTCAATTCAAACAGTTAATGAACACAGGTCGCTTATCTAGTGGAGGTAAGTCAGGAACAACCAAGAACTTTAACTTCCAAAACATTCCCTCAGATGAAGAAACACGTAGTTGTTTTGTAGCAGAAGAAGGAAACATCCTAGTAGGCTGTGACTATACAGGTCAAGAACAGATTGTACTAGTAAATAAATGTTTGGATGATAACTTACTTGAGTTCTATGATAAAGATTTGGGTGACATGCACGCTTTTATTGCCTCTAAGATGTATGAAGAGTTGGATGGAATGGATTTAAACGAGATTAAAAAGAAACACAAAGAGAAAAGACAGGCTGCTAAGGTAGCTGGCTTTGCAATTAACTATGGAGGGTCAGGAATAGGTATAGCAGAACAATTAGGACTAAGCGTAGAACAAGGCAATAAAATTTATGAATCCTATTTTCTAGCATTTCCTGGGCTTAAAGCATACTTTGACGAAACTAAGAAGTTCGGAATTGAGAATGGTTATGTATTAATTTCTCCTGTTACAGGCAAGAGATCCTACGTAGATTATTACGATGAGTTTTTACAAGTTAAAAACGAACTAGATAAAGACTTCTGGGAAAGATATAAAAAGATCAAGAATTCAAACACTCCTACAGCAGTTGCTATGAAAGAGAAAGTTTCTAAATTCTTTAGCAAAAGGGGAGACATAGAAAGAATGTCCCTTAACTATGGAATACAAGGAGAATCTGCAGAGATAACTAAACTAGCATGTGTTTACTTTTGGTCAAGGTATCTAGTACCTAATGATCTTTTATTTAAAGTTAAGATTGTTAACGTAATTCATGACGAGATTCTGGTAGAAACACCAGAAACAATTGCGCAACAGGTTGCTGCACAATTAGAAAAATCAATGGTAGATTCAGGAGCTAAGTTTTGTACAAGAGTATTACTTAAAGCAGATCCTTGTATATCGCCTTATTGGAGTAAATAATGAAAGATGAAGAAATTAAGGAGGTAAGAAGAACTTATCTCCTAGCGAGAGCATTAAACACACAGTACCAGTTCATTCGTGAGTTTGTTAATCCTGATTTAAAGAAAGCGATTAATGAAGCTAAGGCAAAGAATGCCCACTTTATTAAGATTCTAGACGGTTATCTAGAAAAGAAAGATTTAAATCAAATTGCAGAGGACGAAGAACTGGCATTTTTACTATTAGAAGAATTAGAAAAACAAAAACAAAACTAAAACAAAAACTAAAATTAAAAATTATGGGATCAACCACATTTTATAACAGAACAGTAGCTCCTAATATGAAAGAAGCTTATAATCAATTAGTAGAAGATGCTATTGATGAGTACGGTAACGATGCTTACAATGGAACTATTAGCACAACCAATGGTTTTGTTGACGTTACTGAGAAATTTAAAAATTCAAAAAAGAAACTAAATGACTTTATTGAATCAGCAGAAGATGTTATGGACAAAAGAGATTGTTGGGGTATCTGTACAGAAGAACCTAGATTAAACACCAACAAGATTAAAAGCCAAGTAGAAATAATTCCTCAAGTAGGTACGTGTGTTTGGGAAAGTAGATACGAAGTACATGGACAAGGAACACTTATCGGAAGTCACATACTACAAGCAGGAGCAATTAAGATAGCCAGAGATTACACAGAACGTACAAAGATTAGTAGTTCTATTACTAGAGTTAAAGTATTAAAAGAAGGCAATAAAAATGTAGGTTCTATTACTTATAAACCTAGTAAAGATGAACGTCATGGAGAGTATGTGTTCTTTGGTTGGGCAGCAGACTAAACAATGATTAACCGTATTTATATGCCAGCTACTCTCTCCCTTAACATAGATGGAACTATTCATCTTAAGGGAGATAGAGAGTTGATGCAGTCGTACTTTAGAGAATTGACAAAAGGAGATCCTGCGGTGGATGTAGAAGTTTGTATAACTAGATTAGATTCTAAAAAAACAAACCCTCAGTTGGCTTATTTCTACAGCACCCTAGTACCTATCATCCGAGGAGGATTTGAAGCCCTTACAGGCGAAGTATACACCAAAGAAGAGGTAGTCACTTATCTCAAGGACAAGTTCTTCTATGAGGAGATTATGTTCCAAGGTCAATTTATTAAGACACCACTCTCACTTTCTAAAGGAAAAAAAGAAGAAGTTAATGAATTTATTAAACAAGTAATTAACTTTGCAACAGATACCCTAGGAGTACCTGTACCAGAATTAAACTAAACTTATGTTATATATAATAGAACCAAGAACAGAAACAGACAGAGTGGAAGCCGTGGGCTTACCTGATGTCAACTATCATTACGGAGAAAACATTGTTACTTACAATGACAACGAATCAGCAGAAAGTATCCAATTAGGAACTATTGTTGACTGCAACGGAGTAAATTGTGTAGTTACTGAATTAAATTCAATGAAGTTTGGAAGAGTTATCTTAACTGTAAAGCCAGTAGATTCTATTCCTAAAATAACTACGGGTGCGTTAATGCGTTAATTATGACTGAACAAGCTTTACGTTACAACACAGGAAAGAGACAATGGTCTTTAGTAGACTTTAAGTCTCTAGAGTCTATGGTTGAAGTCCTTGAGTATGGAGAAAACAAATATGATAAATGGAATTGGATGAAAGGTATGCCAGTTTCTGCAGTAAGCGAAAGTTTACTTAGACATATGTTTGCCTTTCTTTCAGGGGAAGACAAAGACCCTGAGTCAGGAATAGATCACCTAGGACATATAATGTCTAATGCTATGTTTCTCTCGTACATAATGAGAGAAAAGTCTCAATATGATGATAGAAGCCGTGAAATTTCAGATAAGTAACTTTTTTTATGGAACCAGAGGACAACGAGGTTATCCTTATTGGTTTTTTTATTTAATACCAACGATAAGCATAAGTCGTACATCTTCGTTATATAACTTTAATATACACTTTGCTTTTCTTTGGTTTGTTTTAACCGTATCAATTGAAAAAATAAAATGATTTTAAATCAAGATTACCTAAGCAGTAGAGCAATAAGCCAAAGCAGGCTTAAAAAGATTCTTCAACATCCTAACCTATACTATAATTACGATCCTAAGTCTGACACAGAAGAACCAGCAGATGTAACATTGATAGGAGATGGAGTAGACTTAATTATTACACAAGGAGAAGAAATCTTCCAAGAAGAATTCTTAATCAGTACAGTAGAAAGACCAACAGCTCAGATGGGAGACTTTGTATGGAATCTATTCATCAATAGACATGATTCCAATGCAGAACAAATTGCATATGAGACTGTAGGGTTTAAAAGAGATACTCTCCCTAAGGTAAGAGAAAGATTTGAGAAAGAAGGTAAAGCCTATTATGATCACCTAATTGAAGCAGATGGAAGAAAAGTGATTTCTCCAGCACAATTAGCTACAATCTATAATCTGGTAGAATCTCTTAAGAATCATCCCTTTAGTTCTAAGTTTATCTTAGGCAACGATCAGTATAAAATCTTTACACAACAGGCCCTTACTTTTGAGTACTTGGGATTTGAGTGTAAGGCTCTTTTAGACTTAGTAGTTGTAGACGTAGATAATAAGTTTTTATATCCTATTGACTTAAAGACTACTACTACTTCTTTAAACTATTGGACAGACACTCTTATGAAGTATCGTTATGATCTTCAAGGAGCATTCTATACAGAAGCTTTAAAGCAAACAGATACAAGTATCTATGGAGAAGGGTTAACTGTTAAGAACTTCAGGTTCTTGGTAGAAAGCCAAAAATTCCCAGGTAGTCCGCTTATCTATGAGTTATCAGATGAAGCAATGACTCTAGGTAAAAAAGGAGGAGTATATCAAGGTAAGACTTACGAAGGCTTTCATCAAGCACTAGAACGTTTACGTTGGCATATTGACAGTGATTTGTGGAACTATACTAGAGAAGACTACCAGAACGATGGAATCAGAATTGTATAAAAAAATATTGGATACGAGTTTAAATAATACTACAAGATTTCTAAGCCCCTTGATATTTACAGCAAGGGGTGAAGAATCTTTAAGGGTATTGTTAAACTTTGGTTTAATTAATGTTTATGTAGATGACTACGGATACAAATCTAAGTATCTATACTGTCTTTTTTATTTGTTTAAGCCTACAGACAAAGCTGCCTTTCAGGAATTCCAAAAGAAGATTACCAGCTTTGACTCTTTCTATGACTACTATGAGGTAGAAGATAAGATAATGTTTGTCTTTAGAGTTAATTCTATCTACAGAAGAGACATTGAGATGTTTAAACAAAACAGATTCCATGACATGTCAGATGATTATAAGATTTTATTTCATAGAAATATAAAATTTAATGACATAGATATGGATATAAGAAAAGAAATCTATAGATTTGAAGAATACTTGACTTAATTAAATAAAAAATGAGCATAAAATTATTTGGACACAGAGTGTTACTCAATCGTCCTAATAGAGAAGAAAGACTTATCCAACTTACACCAGAGATGGAAGAAGAAATGAACATGAAAGAACTAATAGGTTTAAAGCACTTAGAAGTCCATACTGTTGGAGAAGAAGTAACCAACGTAAAAGTAGGCGATGAAGTGTATGTAAACTTAATGTATCTTCAGTCTGCTGAACTAGTAGAAGTAGATGGTGCAGAAAGAATCATGGTAAGAGATAGCGACATTGCTTTCACTTGGTAATCAATTAAAAATAAAAATATGTTATTCTATTACACAGAAAGAGAAAAAATCGAGAGTGGAGAAGAGATGGAACTTATCATTAAGAAAGGTTACTCCTTCGAACTCAGTAAGGTCTTAATGACCTACCCTACAGATGATGGCTTAGCTATTGTTCTAGAAGGAAGTGCTGACAAACTTAACCCTGTAGACTATCAATATAAAATTGATCCTGCTACTAAGCAAAAAGTTCCAGTAAAAATCACTAAATTTGAAACCACCAGTGAGCCTATAGTGTTAGAGTTGAAAGTAAAAGAAGAAATTCTTGCTTTCTTTAGCCTAACAGGAGGACCACAGGAGGTTAAGTAGTTTTAGTAATTTTAGTAATTTTAGTTTTTAGTTTTTAGTTTATTTAGTTTTTTAACCAACCAGGAGGGGGAATCAAAAGTTCCCCTTTCTTTATTTTTTTAATCTATTATATTTGTAATAACAATTACTGTGCAGTAATCTGTACCTTCCATATCTAATGGCTAATAATCCCTTATCCCAAGCAGAATTACAGGCATATGCACAGACTTCAGTAGGTGGAATAGTATTGTTACCTTCTGGCTATGTTTTTGCTACACCTGTAAGTGGTAATGGTCCTTTAGCTTATCGTTTATTCGATGCAAGGTACATTACTATTGGTACGATTAACGTCAATAGATTAGGTTCAGGTTCTTCAGGAACAGGAACTAAGTTCTTAGCAGATGATAGTACTTGGAAAACAGTAAGCGGAGGAGGGGGAGGAGTTACTTCCTTTAACACAAGGACAGGAGTTGTTGTTCTTAACTCTTCAGATGTAACTACAGCTTTAGGTTTTACCCCACCTACAAACTTAGATCAGTTAACAGATGTAACCACACCTACTCCTTCTAATGGACAGTTGCTTAGGTTTAACTCAGCTACTAGTCAGTGGGAGAATTGGAGTCCTAGTTTTAACGCTTTTAAGATAGACTATGATTACAATCTATCAGGAGCCAAGAACGGAAGTAATACTAACTTTAATACTAGTTCTAACTTTGTCTCTGGTACTACAAGAGTATTCTTAAACGGACAAAGGTTAACTAGAGGGGCAGGTTATGATTACGTAGAAGCAGGGGTAAGTCAAGTAAGCCTTATTTACGCTCCTGTTCCCTCAGATCAACTCATAGTAGAGTATCAAATAATCTAATAGAAAAACTAAATAACTAAATAACTAAATACAATGGCATTAACTAAAATTAAAAAGTCGCAACTGGATGCGTTAACTATCATAAACAGTGATATTGATGCATCCGCAGCCATAGCAAGTTCGAAACTTGCAGATGGAGCTAACTTTGTCAAAAAAGATGGATCAGTAGCTTTTACAGCAGATCAGTCTTTAGGAGGATTCAAAGTAACTAACGTAGGAACTCCTACTTCTAACTCAGATGTAGCTACCAAAGCTTATGTAGATTCAGTTGCTCAAGGTTTGAGTACTAAAACTGCAGTAAGAGTAGCAACAACTGCAAACATTACCTTAAGTGGAACACAGACTATTGATGGTGTTTCTGTTATTGCAGGTGACCGTGTTCTTGTAAAGAACCAAACTACAACTACACAGAACGGTGTTTATGATGTAGCTGCAGGTGCTTGGGCTCGTTCTACAGACTCAGACACAGGTACAGAGTTAGTAAACGCTTTCTACTTTGTACAGAGTGGAACTACTCTTCAAGCAACAGGTTGGGTACAAAGTACTCCTGGACCTATTACTTTAGGTACTACTAGTATTGTATTTTCTCAGTTCTCAGGAGCTGCCGATTATACTGCAGGAGCAGGTTTAACTAAAACAGGTCTTACTTTTGACGTAGGTACAGCTTCTTCTGCCCGTATTGTTGTTAACGCAGATAACATTGACTTAGCAACTACTGGTGTAAGTGCAGGTACCTTTACTAAAGTTACTCTTGATACTTACGGTAGAGCTACTGCTGCTACTAACGCTACTACTTCTGATATTGCTGAAGGTTCTAACCTTTACTACTTAGATGCTAGAGCACAAGCAGCTGTTACAGGTGGTGCTTCTTCTATTGTTACTTCTAACTTAACTGTAAGCAGAGCCTTAGTTTCTGATGGAGGAGGTAAAGTAAGCGTAAGTTCAGTAACTTCAACTGAAATGAGTTACTTGAGTGGTGTTAGTTCAGCTATCCAAACTCAACTAAATGCTAAGCAAACTTTAGATGCTACTTTAACTGCATTGGCTGGAGCTGTTACTGCTCCTGATACAATGATTTATTTTACTGCATTAGATACAGCTTCTGTTACTAGTTTGACTTCTTTTGGTCGTACTCTAATTGCTTCTGCTGACTCTAGTGCTGCTCGTACTTCTTTAGGTCTTGCTATTGGTACTGATGTTCAAGCGTATGATGCGGATTTAGGTGCAATTGCAACCTTAAGTGGAACAACAGGATTCTTGAAGAAGACTGCAGCTAACACTTGGGCACTTGATACTAGTACTTACTTAACAGGTAACCAAACAATCACATTGTCTGGTGACGTTACAGGTACAGGAGCTACAGGTATTGCAGTTACTCTTGCTAACTCAGGTGTAACTTTAGGTACTTATGGTAGTGCAACTCAGGTTCCTGTATTTACAGTAGATGCTAAAGGTCGTGTAACAGGTGTAACTAATACAGCTATTAACTTGATCAGTGCTCTAAGCGGACTTAGTGATGTAACTATTACAACTCCTGCTGACGGACAATTGCTTCGTTACACAGGTGGTGGAACTAACAAGTGGGTAAACTGGACTCCTAACTACATTACAGGTAACCAAACTATTACCGTAAGTGGAGATGCTACAGGTTCAGGAAGTACTTCAATTGCTTTAACTTTAACAAGTGTTGGAACTGCAGGTACTTATACCAAGGTTACTACAGATGCAAAAGGTAGAGTTACTAGTGGTACTACTTTAAGCGTAGGTGATCTTCCTTCAGGAACTTTAAACATCTCTAATATTGTAACAAGAGAAACTCCTTCTCCTTTACCTAATGGATCTACTACAGTATTTAGTGCTCCATTGAATACAACAGGAGTATCAGGAAGCGAACATGTTTATTTTAACGGTGTATTGATGGAACCAGGTACAGGTAATGATTATACTATTGTTTATACTCCTACCTTGACTGTTACTTTCTTATTCACTCCTACTTCTACTGATAAAATCCGTATTTCTTATATTAAACCTTAATATATTTTAAATTGTAAATATGGCTAGAACTCAGATTGGTGGTTCCCTTATTGATAATTTCTCTGTAGGTAGAAGCGACATAAACGTTTCTACCTCTGGAGAGGCTTTGATTACTAAACTTATAGTTAGTTCTCCTTTGACCATTAGTAGCACAGGTACTAACTCTGGTACTGGAGATGTGACTATAGGCTTTAGCTCAGCAAACTTTGTTACAAGCTTTAACACAAGAACAGGTGCTATTACCTTAACAGGTACTGATGTTACTAATGCTCTTGGTTATACTCCTGTAAGTGGAGATCAGTACTTAGGTACTGTTACTTCTATCACAGCAGGAACAGGATTAAGCGGAGGAACAATAACAGCAAGTGGAACCATCTCTCTAGCCAATACTGCAGTAACTGCAGGCTCTTACACAAATTCTAACATTACAGTAGATGCTCAAGGTAGAATTACTGCTGCTTCTAATGGAAGTGGTGGAGGTGGAGGTAGCTCAACTACTGTAGTAGTAAATGGAATGTCTAATAACACCGTTCTGTATCAATCTGCTACTCAATTCTTTGTAGGTTTACTTAAAATAGAGTACTACGCTGTTAATAACGTAACTCAAGACAAACAAGAAGCAGGGGTATATGTAGCGACTTTTAATAATGCAGCTACTCCTCAATCTAGTATAGGTCAGGCAGGTGTAACAACAATAGGAGGGGGAATGATTCTTAATTTTACTTCAGGATTTGTAGGAGGAAGTGTTCCTACTGTCTATGTAGACAACAATAATACGGATGCTTACTCTGTAGTATTTAAAGTTACTCAGATTTAAAGTCTTAGCAGTCTTGGGTATTCTAATCCATTTGCTATAACCACATCCATTCCTAGTATGCTTTCTATTGTAACATCTTCTTCATCTTCTACACCCATTTCTTTTAGTATCTCTTCAAACTGATCCTCTGTGATTAGTATTACGTTAGGTCTTACTCCTGGCCCATCTTTTTCTGAGTCTAAGTAAAACTTATTTTTTAATTTATCTATATCTGCTAGGGTAATCATAACTGTTTATTTAATTTTATTTAAAGCGAATATAAAACGAATATATTAAATCCGTATCTTTTTCTACTAAATCAAATGAAACTCCTGGATATCCTGGACCAAAGTTGTTCATTACCCACTTAGAAGAGCCATACATAGAGAGAACATTACGGTATCTAAACTTATAGACTTGTTGCATACTCTCTGTATGTAAGTCTCCTTTTACTATCGAAATATTTTTATTCTCTCCTAGACCATGATGATCTATGTATTTATTAAGGAAATTTTCTGCTTTTTCTGTTAAGAAAAGGGGAAGACCATGTTTAAGATCCTCAGAATCTTTGCCATGAGTAAAGATAAACGTGTGTTTGCCATAATCAAAATGTTCTAAAAACTTTTCCATTATCGTTACTTTGATAAAAGGATAAGCTGTATTTAAATAAAGAGTGAGTGCTTGATTTGTAATATAACCAAAGGAACCTGAGTGGTTGTCCTCTGTCTGCATAATTGCATGGATGTTATTTGCAAGATTCTTTTCTTGCAATTCATCAAAGAATCTTTTGTGAGCATAAAGGTAAGTCATAAAAGACTCCTTGTTGTTCATGTTTTGAGGTAGTGGGTGTCCTCCTCTAGTAGTTAATCCACTCCAACCATCTAATGAATCTCCTAAGTCACAGATAAAAAGATCTTCTAGTCTTCCATAGATCTTTACTTGCTTCTCTATCTCTTCTAATACTCTCATCATTCTTACTTCGAAGATGTCTTCGTTGTAGTCGTTGTTAAAGATAGAGTTAGGGTGAGTAAGTGCTCCTACATGCTTGTCACTCATATAAACAAATAAAGCTCTTTTAGAGGCCACAGGGACCTTCTTAGGAGTAGGGCAAGGACTTATGTTAGATTCTAAGAAAACCTCTCTTAGAACGGCTTCAATGTCTTCAGGTAAACTATCCTCAGGCTTTATAGAAGCAAATAAGGCTGACACTAGCCAACCTGATTGTTTTTCTTTACTCCAATACTGTACTAATCTCCACTTAGTAGTATCTATTTTGTGGATCTTAATAATCTCTTCAGCAGACCTAGGTTGTTCAGAAACTAGTTTAGATACTTCTAGAGTGCCTTTATCTAAGTTCTCATCGTAAGTTCCTAGAGTATGGTTAGACAACACAGGAGAAGTAGCACTTGGCTGATACAAAGAATCTTCTCTAAGTAGATGAGCCATTGCTGTTCTCTTTAAGTCACGAACTCTTTTTCCTCTTAGTAGATTGTTTATTTCTGGCTGATAGTTGAAGCGTATAGCAACTTCAACAGCTGTCTCGGTTGTATTTGGATTGTCAATGTAATATTGAACAATCTGTTTAGAGATTGGCATCATAGGCAGAGAGTTAAAGTATTAACCCTATGGTTAACAAAGCTATAGCAATTAATCCACCTTTCAAAACATTTTTAAGTGTTTTAATAGTTTGTGCTTGAGATCTAACTTTAGTATCTAAGCGAACTATCTCTACTTTAGCGGTATCTAGAGCTAATCTAAAGTTAGGAATAATAGAATCTTTATATAAAGATAACTGTACACTGTCAGTCTTAACTATCTTTTTAAGACTTACTACTCTCTCACGTGCTTGAATTCCCTTAAGGAACTCGTTATTCAACTCCTTTAGCGGTAAGCTGTCTAGAGATTGTGAGTAGATACTTTGTGCCATCAATGTCAGGCATAGTGTCAATAGCGATTTGAATGGTGTCATACTTTAAAGTGATTTTTTCGTAAGTTCTATACTCTTCGTGTTTGATATGCTCTAAGGAGTCTATCTTTTCAAAGTAGTTATCGTTTGCTTTATCAATAGAATCTATAAAAGAGATTACTTGATTGGTGTCTTGTTCTTGTACGTACTCATACCTGTATAAAAGGTAGACAATAGCAAAGAAGAAGATAAAGTTAAGTTTAATGGATAGGTTTTTCATAGTATAAAATAAAAGGGGGCTTTCACCCCCTTAGTTTACTCTTGTGTAATTTCGCCAAACTGGATGTCTTGAGTTTCCTCAAGCTTTTCCAAAGCCTTAACGATATTAGAAACTTCTACTAAGCCAAAGCATCCCTTAGAGATAGCAATGTTTAAAGCCTCAGATACGATCTGTTTAGCTAGACTTAACTCCATGGTAAAGCTGTGATTACTGGAACTACAGGAGGGTTTTTCTGGCTTTCGATCTGTCCATCAATGCAAGCAGTAATAGAAAGCAAACCATTCTCACCCAACTCTTCTTTAATCCACTCTACTACAACCTCTTCAGTCAAGTTAGCATAAGGAATAAAATCAGCTCCTTCTTTTACGGTAAACATTTGACTTCCGTTTACGGTGTTAGTAAATTCTCCATCTACGCCTTCTACTTCAAACATAGCAGTTACTACGTAGTCTTCCAAACCTTCTACAGTCTTGGTGTAGAGGTTAGTGATTGTCCAATTGTAAGTTGTCATAATTATATTTTATTTTATTTTGTATTGCAAAGTTAATTAATTTTATGCTCTCATTAAAATTTTATAAGCCGTTCCGTTTATACGAACAGCCCAAGTAGTATCTGATATTACTACTTCGGTAGTTACTGCACCTGCGTTTGTTCCTGCACTACCTACTACAAATTGATTGTTTGCTGTTGCCGCTGCATCACGACCTAAAACCACAGTTCCACTAAAATTAGCGTGAGATGCTTGATAACCAGCAACAACGTTATTACTACCTGTTGTTGTGGTAAAAGAAGCAATACCAAGAATTGTGTTTTGTCCACCTGTTAAATTATCACGTAAAGACAAATAGCCAATAGCAGTATTTTCTGAACCTGTTGTTGTCTTTTGCATTGATTGAAAACCTAAGGAAGTATTTGCAGCACCTGTTGTATTTGAGTTTAACGCTAAATAACCGATTGCAGTTATATTTCCACCTGTACTATTTACACTTGCCGCACCATATCCAAATGCGGTATTGCTTGTAGCGGTATTGTTTTGTAAAGCGTAAGTTCCAAAAGCAGTATTATAATTTGAAGATGCGTTAAGTTGTAAAGCGTAAGCACCAAAAGCGGTATTGTTAACTCCTGTTGTATTGGTATAACCTGCCAAATAACCATGATATGCGTTCAATGACCCACTCGTATTACTATACCCTGCTTGATACCCTACTGCGGTGTTGTTGGAGGCGGTGTTGGAGAATAGTGAAGCATTACCAACCGATACGTTGTTATCACCACTTACGTTATTAAATAATGCTACGTTACCAATTGCAATGTTTTGACTACCTGTTGTAGTATTTAGTAATGACCAACGACCAAAGGCAGCGTTTTGATTTCCTGTTGTATTTGAGTAAGATGCTTTATATCCAAATGCGGAATTATTTGAACCTGTTATATTTTGTATTAAACTTTCGTAACCAAAAGCAGAATTTCCACTACCTGTTGTATTTGAATACAACGATGTAATTCCCATTGCTGTATTGTTTGTACCTGTTGTGTTTTTGTAACCTGCCGTTAAACCTACTGCTGTTATATCCCCACTCGTATTACTATAACCTGCTTGATATCCTACTGCGGTGTTGTTATTTGCAAGGTTGTTATACAATGCTTGATAGCCCATTGCCGAATTAGCAGACGTACTTGAATTACCATACAATGATTCGTGACCAACTGCTGTATTATTTGACCCTTGATTTTGAAATAACGCTTGTACCCCAATCGCTACATTTTTAATACCTGCACTATTATTATACAAAGAATTTACACCCATTGCAACATTTGAAGTACCTGTTGTATTATTACGTAGTGATTGTAAACCTATTGAGGTATTGTCAGTTCCTGTGGTATTTGAAAGCAATGCGTTATAACCAAAAGCGGTTACGCTACCACTCGTATTACTCAACCCTGCTTGGTATCCTATTGCAGTATTGTTGGAAGCGGTGTTGTTTGTTAATGCTTGATAACCAATTGCGGTGATATTACTTCCTACGATATTTTGATAGGATGCTTGAAACCCAATGATGGTATTTGCAGTACCTGATGTGTTATTATATCCTGCTGTACTACCGATGAATACTTGACCTCCACCTGTTGTGTTAGCATTTCCTGAACGAAATCCTAAAGCAGTATTATCGTTTGATGTGGTATTAGTTAACGAATAAAATCCAACGCCTGTGTTGTTGCTTACATTGACACCACCGACAGCACCCAAACCGATACCTACGTTGTAATTACCTGTTCCAACAGATTGTAAAGCATATCCACCAATACCAACGTTTTGTTGACCTGTTGTGACACTTCTCATTGAGTAAAATCCCAATGCTACATTTAACACACCTGTGTTGTTACTATAAAGTGCGTTATCTCCAACAGCAACGTTTTGATAACCAGATGTATTTCTACGACCTGCTTGATTTCCAAAGAATGCGTTATTAGAACCATCTAAATTTTCATAACCCGCTTCTCTACCAAAAAATGCGTTGAATGTTCCCGTTGTGTTTGTATACCCTGCTTGATAACCTACGGCTGTATTGTTGGAGGCGGTGTTGGAGTATAATACACCACCGCCCCCAATAGCGGTATTATTACTACCCGTTGAGTTTAATTGTAAACTACCAAAACCTACTGCTACGTTTGCAGAACCTGTTGTATTGAAATAAAAAGCATCACCACCAAGAACGGTATTGTTAATACCTGTTGTATTATTATAACCTGCCCTATATCCAACAGCAGTTATACTACCTGTTGAATTCCAATAAGCCGCTTGGTAGCCAATAGCAGTATTATTATCTGTTATATTATTTTGTAATGCTCTTTTGCCAATTGCTACGTTTTGTATTCCTATTAAATTTTCATATAATGTATAAATACCAATAGCAACATTTCCAGCACCTGTTGTATTTTTATACAACGACTGATAACCTATTGCTGTATTTTCTCCACCTGATGTATTTGCATTTAACGCATAAGCACCAATAGCGACTTGAGAATTCCCTATGTTATTCAATAGTAATGCTTGATAACCCATAGCAACGTTATTTGCCCCACTCGTATTAGTATACCCTGCCTGATAGCCGACTGCTGTATTGTTGTCTGCTGTGTTTGCTCGTAAAGCAAATAAACCAATTGCTACATTTTGAGAACCTATTGTGTTTAAGTACAAAGATTGTTGTCCTACAGCAGTATTATTTGAGCCTGATGTATTAGTTTCTAAAGCACTTTTACCTAATGCTGTATTCCCAGTTCCAGTCAAATTAGAATATAAAGCATACGTTCCTATTCCTGTATTATTTGAACCTGTTGTATTGGAAAATAATGATTGTGTTCCAAATGACGAATTGTCCGCACCTGTTGTATTAGCTGTTAGAGCACGATACCCAATGGCTGTATTGTTTGAGGCAGCATTTAATGCTAAGGCTAAATAACCAAGAGCAGTATTATTACTACCAGTTGAATTATTATAACTAGCAGAAAGACCAAAGGCTGTATTATTAGCTCCTGTAGTATTAAGACCTAGAGCATTAGAACCAAAAGCTGTATTAGATGCAAGAGAACCTCCTCCTCTATTACTTACATCTGTTGTGGATAGACGTAAGGGAGAAGTTGTATTATTTTGGTCAGTTACTAAAGCAGGTGTAGAACTTAGTGCAATTCCATTCTGAAGTTGTAAGACTCCTGTTGCTAAAAATAACTTAGGACAACATGTAGGATTGTTTAAAACACTTACTACAAAGTTCTCTAAAGAGATTCCACTAACATCTCCTGTTGTAGTAGAGGCTTTTATGTATGTTCCTGACTTAAGGTATAGATCTGTATTTTTCATTTAGGTTTAATTTAAGTTAATTTAAGTTAATTTAAGTTAATTTATTTTTCGTTGTTGTGGTTGAACTTGTGTTTATCTATCTTCTCTAAGATCTGAGAGAGTACACTGTTGTCTATGATTCCTACTGTGTGAGCATTCTTAAGCGCACTTATCAGCTGAAAAACAATAAAGGGAGCACATAAAGTTTCGCTTAGCCAAAAAGTGCCTTCAAACCCCTTCTCAATCATCAAGACACCCGTAAGTATAAGTAGCCAAGCAAACAAAGTCTGAAGTACCTTAAGTGCTTTTCTAGTCTGAAAACCAATCTTCTTAGTTCCTGCCCAAACACCAAAGAAGCCATCTATAAACACAACAGCAACTACCGCTAAGTACTGTTCAGCATTTGCTGCTCCTAGATTAAGGAAGTAAGTTCCTAAGAAAGCTAGGACAGTAGTTGTCGAGTATAGTAAGAAAGAAGTTTTCACGATATGTTTACAAAAATAGTTTATTTTAAATTTAAATCAAGGAAATAGTTAGGCGTAAGTATTATACACTAGTTATAGTCTCCCACGCAGTACCACTGTAAACACAAAGTTTATGCAATGTAATGTCCATAACAATTAATCCTTCAGCGGGGGTTACTATTGCGTTTTTTTGTGCCGTTGTCATACGAGGTGGTAAGAATCCTTTAAGATACGTAGCATCAGACCTAACTTCTAATAAAGCACTTGCGTCTGCAGCAGCAGATGTGGCTACGCTATGACCTACAATTAATGTACTTGCTCGTGATGCTCCTGTATCTTTTACAATTATTTTAGGTTGTGCATTAATCATTATCTGATTAGATATAGCAGCAGAATAATAACCATAACCAGTACCTAATGATTGTTGTATGTATGTATTTGATGGACTAGCTAAAAACGAAATTGTATCAGAATCAATCTTTATTCTATCCCTAAAAGTAGTTGTTAAATCATCTGAAATAGTTACCGCAGAATTACCCCCACTATTCTGCACCAAAAGCGATGTAGTTGCACTAGTACTACCACTTCCTTTTACTTGTAGTCTAGCTGTAGGTGAAGCTTCTCCTACTCCTACGTTACCACTAGTTGTTCCTAATAGAACGTTACCAGTTACTGTTTCGATTGCACGATGAGTAAAACCAACAGTTCCTGTTAACGTAGGGTTGTAATAAAATCCACGTTGTAGGGTAGTTCCTGCAGTTGTATTGATTGTATTTGTTACCGATAAAAGGTTTAACGTAACATTACCTATCGAAGTATTTAAAGCATTATTGAAAATGATTAAGTTACCCGTACTACTTGCACCTGCACCAGCGTTTGTATAATTATCATTAAATATCAGTCCATTTCGTGTATCGTTACTTGGCAGAAATGCTTGAATGGATACCAGTGTATCTCTTAAATATGAAATTGCGGCATTGCCAAAAGCAACGGAACTTGCACCTTGAATTTGTAAAGTTCCAAAAAAACTTGCTATTGTGTTGGCGTTGAAAGTAAAATTACCTAAGCGATGAATAGGAACTGGATTTGTAAAATTTAATTGACTCGTACTACTATTTATTACGCTTCCTCCAAATGTAACATTCGCATCATCAGTAATAGTTAAAGCAGCAACTGACGAACTATTCTGAACAAGTAATGAAGTAGTAGCAGAGGTAGATCCTGTTCCTACAATATATACACGAGATAAAGCATTATTAACTCCACCAAAACCTACTCTATCATTTGTTGAATAACGACCATTAGTATAGGAAGCACGAAGAGAACCTAGACCATCATTATCATACGTTACTCCACCAAAATTTGAAGTTATTCTATTAAAATTTGGATTATTATTAAAACTTATTGTGGTTGCACCCACTAAAATATTACCGTCATCCCCAACTGAAAATGTTGTAGTTCCTGTACTACTTTGAGTTAATAATGAAGTAGTAGCTGCTGTTGTACCACTACTTTTAATTTGTAATGTACTTGTAGGAGCATTAGTACCTATACCTACCCTAGTAGTACTCATGTATAGAGGAGAAGCATTGCCTAAGCCATCTGTTACGTTTTTAGTAGTAGTGGTTAGGATAGTATTGTCTTCCAGTTTTAAGAGTGACTGGTAGGTATCTTTTATTTTTGTATTGAATAAGGTTGCCATGTTATTTATTAAAATAAGTCATTCCAAGTTGTGCCGTTGTAACAGCATAGTTTATTAGTAGTAGTATCATAGACAACAAGTCCTCCTACAGGAGAAGCGATAGCGTTTTTCTGAGTTGTAGTCATACGAGGGAAGAGTACTCCTTGTGTAGTTGAGTCTACTTGTAAAGCTGCAGCATCATTAGGAGTTGTAGTGTTTATATAAACACCTCCTGAGGTTGTCTGAATTCCATAATGTTTATCGTTTGTATTTGGAGTTGTAATCGTTGGATTATAATAAATTCCTTTTACTATACGATTGTTTGATGAGTCAAAATTAAAATTTGGAGACAGTTCAAAAGCGTTTACAAATCCAGCACTTTGTAGAGTTAAACCCCCATTAATCAAAAATCCTCTTGCAGGTGTAGAAGCTGAACCTCCATAAAGATTTGATGCTACTTGAAAATTAAAAGATGCACCTGTTGAAGCAGCAGAAATGGTATTACCTGCTATATATGGTGCAGATAATAGCAAATATCCAGTTGCAGTTAACCCACCAATGTATTGACCTCCAAAATACAGACTATCTGTACTTAATTGCGTTATAATGCTACCTCCATATTCATTTGCCATCACAACCTTTGAACCATTTGTAGGATGCGTTGTAATTTGAATTAAACCTAATCCTGATGCTTTTGTTCCAACAACTAAAGCTCCATCATCACGAACTTGCAATAATTGAGTAGCAGAACTATTCTGTACTAGTAAAGAAGATGTGGCAGAAGTAGATCCGTTTCCTTTAATAAAAGTATTTCCGTACACTTGCAACCTAGAAGCATTACCTACTAGAGCAGTAGAACCACTAGATATGATAACGCTTTGTTCGCCTGTATTTGATATAGCACTTAAAGTATAAGGGTATACATTACAACCAAGTCCAAACTGATTATATTGACCAAATTGTAATCTTGCTCCATATGTACCTAATTCTAAAAATCCACCTCTAGTAGTTGTACCCCCATCAAAATCATTAAATGAAATTCTATTGTTTCCATTACCATTACCAGGTTTAACTTCGATGAAAGACGTTCCTGCTACACCAGATCCAAAGGTTGCTTTACCACTTGTAGTACCAAACAATACATCTCCTGTTACTGTTTGAATAGCAATATGATTAGTTCCTGTTAAACTTGTTAAAGTTGGGTTATAGTAGATACCTCTAAAGGTTCCACCTGAATAAGTACCTGTATTATTAATTGAAGGGTTTAACGAAAGCAGATTAGGAGAAGCACTACCTGAACTCCATCCGTAATCAACAGGTGTTGTAATAGTATTTATTTCTCCCGATGTAATTCCTGAGCCTGCATTTTTAGGTTGATAAACTCTGAAATAAGTACTACCAGCCATAGCAAAGGTTATAGTTCCTCCACTACCTCCGTCATTAAATATTTGAGTATTACTTCCTGAAAAATTTAAACCTGTAAATCCTGTACCTACATAAACTAATCCATTATCTAAAACTTGAAGTAATGTATTAGCCGAACTATTCTGAACTAATAAAGATGTGGTTGCTGAAGTTGATCCAGCACCACGTACTCCCAGACGTGCATTAAGGTCTGTACTACTACCAATAACAAAATTTCCATTATTAAAAAGTGAAACCATACGATGATTATCGTACTTTCCAAAACTTAAGTAGTTTTGATACTCTCCAAATAGCAATTTAGTTTGATATGTTTCGTTTAATAATTTCGTATTATAATAGGTTTGACTTCCACTACCTCCTTGATTGACCATTTCTAAGGATTGATCTGCTGCATAGTTAGAATTAAATCTCCAATAATTTGTAAGAGTACCAAAACGTGCAATATCTGTTATACCAATAACCTGCAAAGATGCACTTGGTGCATTAGTACCAATCCCCATCTTACTATTAGTGTTATCCCAATACATGGCACTAGCAGATGTACTACCTATTCTTACTTGGGTAGTGCTCATATACAAGGGAGAGGCATTACCTAATCCGTCTGTTATGTTCTTAGTGGTTGTAGTTAAGATAGTGTTATCCTCCAACTTTAGTAAGGATTGGTAGGTGTCTTTTATCTTAGTATTAAAGAGTGTTGCCATTGTGTTTTAGATAAAGGGATTAAGCGTAGGTTTAGCTATAAATTCTCCGTAAGGGAGATCTTTTACCCAAGCGAATTCTTCGCTTAAGCAGTCTTGTGATTCCTGATAGAAGATACACCACCTGTCCTCACTGTCTTGTACAGGATTAAAGTAACAGTTAGGTCTGTACTCTTTTCCTTTTAAAGTATTTGCTTCTTCTTCTGTTAGAAAGAAAGCAGAATCAAAAGGAATTAGGTTTAAGGTTATATCTGACATAATTATTTTATTTTAAATTAAACTTGGCGAGCCATTGAAGTTTGGAATTGCTGTACGATAGTATAAAGCGCTGCTGCTTCTGTATCAGATAGTCCTGTACCAATAGAAGAAAATGCAGATTGTTTTGATCCAAAAGAAGAGGCTGTACCTGCAGCATTAACAGCTCCTAAATAAATATTTCCATTAAATAAACTATTCGAGTAACTACCGCTTGAAATATTTACACCATTCTTGTATCCTTTAATTCCAAATGTTGAGTTACTGCTTGAAATGTAATAACCTAATCCATTTGTATTAGTAGCTGTAACATCATTCCCAAATCTTGACCAAAATACATTACTAAGTCTTACTATTAAATCAAATGTTGGAGTCTCTCCCCCCATATCAAATCCGCTATTATTGTCAGTTCTAGAATAGTAGGATAAGTGGGAATCTAAAATACCTCCATAGTTAGTAGAAGGATTTAAACATGTATCCATATAAGCATTTGTACCATTAGGCTTAGCTCCTGTAGGAGTGAATGTCCATGTTCCAAATATCTTAAGTCTAAATGCTGCGTCAGTATCTTGAGGATCTTTTAAGTTATACTTATAAGCTGCTGCAAACTGTTCTTGAGCGTTGATAGTTACTTGATAGTCTGTTAGGTTTCCTAACTCTACTTGAGGATGCCAAACATAAATACCTGCAGCATCGAATACGCTACGAATGTAAAAGGAACCTCCTACATCAAGAAATGTTGTATTGGTAACTCTCTGCCAAGTTCCTGTAGCTGTCAAATTCACTTGACCTGTAGAACCATTACCACTACTTAAAATAAAGTTTACGTTCGCTCCTGAAACAGATTTAACCCAGATAGACTGGGTGTAAGTTGTTGAGGTTTCTGTAAAGGTTTGATTCGCCCATAATCCTTGAGACGAATTGTTTACATATTTATATGCAGTTGTTCCTCCCAAAGGATCTGTAAAGCCTCCTGTTAGAGTTCCTCCTTCTAATGACCATCCTGAGAAGGTGTCTGTGTTATTAAGCAAGTTTCTCTGTTCGCTTACAAACGGATAGATTGCTTTCATCTTATTCCATAACCCTTGATTCTTAAGAGCTATTACAAGATTGTTTACATAGTTTTGTTTGTTGGGATCAATGATACCTGTAGCACTTAGGAAAGCTGCTGTATTAGAGTCAGTAACGTAGTTATCATTCCACCAATCATCTGCCTTATTCCATAGAACATTTGGTCTATCCCATAGAACAGACGTAGAAAAGCCATCAGCTAGGCGCCTAGTATCAAGTTTTAAATCCCGCATAGAGAATTAAATTAAGCGTAAACTAGAACTGTGCCTGAGGCTAAAGTAATTTTTCCGAAAAGTTTTCCGTAAGGAGGGGTAAGAAGCATACCCTTAGTAACTGTGAAAGCATTTAAGCCTAATGCAGTTACTTTATTTACTCCTGGCTCACTTACATACTCCAATACAGAGATAACTGCATCTTCGTTTATTACAAGTGATTCAAAGCTTCCTGTGTATGTAGTAGAGACTCCTATTGAACCTCCCATACCTGCGCTTCTAGAAGTAGCATTGTTAACTAAAACTAATTCATCTTTTACTTGACGAATTCTTTTAGCTTGTTCTTTAAGCAAATCATTATTTTCCATAATTGTATAGTCTTATTTTAAGTTTAATTATCGGTACAGTACTTGAGTACTCGGCTGTTAAGCCCGTATTACAAATTTAGTTTAATTAAAAATAAAGTCAAGAGATCTACTTTCTCTTAAGTCTCTGGTATTCCATCTTATTCTTCATACCTTCTATCTTAGATTCCATCTTCTTTTTGATGTAGTCATTAGGATTGTTTTGAAGTTCGTACATCTTCATTTCTCTTTCTAGTTCTGATCCTTGTCTAGTTCCTACAGAAGAAGCAAACTTTCTATTTTTATAGTAAGCACCTACATATGGGTATTGTTTTCCAATATTCTCCATTGTTCTTTCTGCTTCCATAATCTCTGTTATTTTAGCTTGACGTTCTACCATGTTAGTGATTCTGTCGTTACCTACTTGTTTTAACTCTTTCTTAATCTCAGAAATTCTCTCACCCAATTGATTGTAACTTCCCAAAGGATCTAGTTTGATTCTTCTTTCTTCTGTTATGTCTAACCTTGGATTATACTTAAGTACATTGAAAAGCTTTTTCTCTGGTTGTAGGAACTGAGTCATACCTGTCTCTACCCCTGAGTATATCATGAATGCTGCTAGTAATTTAGGCTTACCATATAGTGCTTCAGGAGTACTAAACTCATTTGGAAGACCATTACTATACTTATAAGAGTAAGAACCCGTAGGATCACTCCAAGTATCTCCGTCTAGGAAAGGAGTAATAGCATCTAGAGAAGATTTAGTTGTACCTCCAATAAAACTATAAGCCAACTGCTTGCCTCTTGCAACTGCATCGCTTTCTCCAGGAGACTTAGTAGGTGTCTGGACAAAGGCTCTGTAAGCCCAGTTTGCTACTCCAATAGGACTAAATGTACTTAACTCATCATGAATACCTTGTAGAAGGTTAGCAACAAATGCTAGTACAGGACTTGTTTCATCATCGTCATCTCCATCTAAAGACTGTGCAATGATACCCATAGTAGTAATTAAAGCTTGTTGTACTGCAAGCATAGCAACTAAGTTGACAGCTGCTGTCTTCATTCTAGACTTCTGTTGATCAGTGGTAGTATCGTTAGCCATAGAAGTTCCTCCCATAACAAGTAACTTAGTATAAGCTAATACTTCTCTATTGAATCCTTTTTCTATGTTTCCTGTATTCAACTGAATTCTTCTAGAACCATATTTGTTATTAAAAGTAGTAGCTACCCAACGCTTCATACTCATGATCATTCTCATTATTAAGTAACGCTCATACTTTGCTGAGCCTCTCTTATAGTAGTTACCTTGGCTTGAAGTTTGGAAGTTGTATATCCTATCTCTGATTTCTTGTTCTAGTCTTTCTATGTTATTTGCCTCTACTCCAGGCTTTAACTGAAGTTTACCATCTCTCTGTTCGTAGGCTTCTGCTAACTTTATAGTTCTTTTTACTCCCCCCTCATCAATAGTTACGTTGTATTGATTCATAATAGACTCGAATACAGCTCCTGTAGAAATATTCTCTAAGTATCCTCTTAGAATAAAACCAGCAGTCTCACTAGATACATATCTATTTAACATAGTTTGATGTATGTTATCTGCTTTGTTAGTAGACTGAGCTTTAGAGAAAGCCTGAAAATGCATTAATAGATCTGCATAGTAAGAAACATTTCCCCCACCTCTGTAGATATCAAAGAACTTATCTGACTGTCTCATAGCTCTTACCATACCTTGTAAGAATTCTGTACGAGATACTCCTGCTAAGTTTTTATTTATGCCTGCGTTCCACAAGTTGACTGCAAAGTTCTTTACAGAAGCAATTACGTTAAACTGTAGAGCTTTACGTTGACCTACTGATAAGAATTTATTTGCAGGACGACTAAACAACTTAACGTATTTATTGTTTCCAATAGAAGCAATTTCTTCTCCGTAGAAGTTTTTAGAGATTTCAAAGTCTACAGTTGACAAAGTACTATCAGCTGCATCTCCTCTTTGAAGAGCTTCTCTTGCACTAAATACTGTAGGCATAATCTTTTGCATAGCTGCAAAGTGTGAAGAGTAAACTCCAAACTTAGCTATATTACCTAAGATGTTATAAGATACTTGACTAGAATTTAAAGGAGTCTTATACCTATTACGAATTAACTGTACCTTTCTTCCTTGAATAGTAGCAACTTGTGAATCATCTAACTGTTCGTACTCATTAGATCCAATGTTAGGAACAAATGTAAGTTTAAGTAACTCTAGGATTCCTGAGAAAGTATTCAAAGGTCTTCTAAGTACTGTAGAAGTAGCCTCAAGAGTTCCTTTAGCTTCATTCACTAATGCATACCCTACACGTTGACTCTTTGGAAGTTCTTTCTGTACGTCTTCATGTAAAGTAATAATGTCATCTAAGATAGCTCTCTCCTCTAAAGGTAGTCTAGTATACTCTGGGTTAGAGTATTTACCATCTTCAGTTACTCTAGGTCTAGGTTCTGAGGTAAATTTATAATCTCTATTCTTAAACTTCTCGTCAATTACAGGAACTGACCATTGGAAAGAGGGATTGTCTTGGTTTATGTATCTTGGATCATTTGGAACTGTCTGAGTCCAGATATAAGAAGGTCTTTGTTTTGTTGCAGTAACTTGGTCTCCGTCAACAGTTTTTGTTTCTTGTGTAGTAATGTGATTGTTTTTAAACCACTCACTCTGTCTATACAAGTCTTCTACCTGTTCTTCAAGCATTGCTTGCTTGATTTCCTGTACTGTAGTAAAGGGAGTTATTAATTTTGCTGCTAAGTAAGTATTTCTTCTTTCTACTGCTGCTTCTTCTACCTCATCCATATAAGCAGTATCTTGCATTAGTTTAGCTCTGATAGAACCTTTAACCTCTGCTACCTTCTCTGTGTAGTAAGAAGTCTCTTTTCTGCTTTGGAGTCCTCCTAGCATCTTAAACAATCTTCCTAACTCTTTCTTATCATCTTGACTTATCTCTCTGCTAGCATCTACTTCTTTCTTGGCTTCATCTATTTGCTTTTCTAAGTTTTTAATAGTTTCAAATAGATTACCTGCATTAGTTACATCGTTAGCTTGAATAACTCCATCCGTATCTCTGAATCCTAATACAGCATTAAAGAGTTTAGTATAAAGATCACTTAAGTCCGTACTCTCTGTACTAGCGTACTTAGAATAAATAGTATTAATAGCTTCTGTAATTGCAGTCTGTTCTTCAAAAAACTGTGGAGTGAGTTCTATTCTGGTATTTTCTGCATACCATTCGTCTCTTACTTTCTTTGCTTCTTCAAACTCTGCTGTTATCTTTTGGTTTGCTTCTCCTAAAGTCTCTTCTGACTGTCCTGTAAAGGCTGCCATAGATAATGAAATATCTGCAGCGTTCTTCCTCTTTAGGATTTTAGAATACTGTTCATCTATCTGATTCTTTTTAATCTGCCACTGCTTACGCTTAACTGTGTTATCGTAGGTTAATACGTCTTGGTTATTTCTTTCCTTCTTCCAGGCTATAATAGACTCAGCTATTCTTCTTTCTTTACTGCCTTCTACTTTCTCATCTCCATTAGCATAGTATATAGAACCTAGTCTAGCAAACTCTGTTAACAGTCTTTTAATCTCCGCCTTAGTACCCTCGTCTGGATCAGAGTCTTCTGATAAGTAGTTTATTTCTTTTAGATATTCTTCTCTTGCTTCTTTTGCTTCTTCAGTTAATAGGTTTTGAATCTTATAGTACTCCTCTGTGTAAGGAGCTAAAGCGTAGTCTTCTAAAAATTTATTAGTAGCTTCCTTAGCTTGGTCTATCTTAGCTTGATCACCTGTCTTAACAGCATCCTCTTCTCTTTGTAATAGAAGTTTAAGATCGTTTTGGAATTCCTCTTCTTTTAATTTAGTATTTAGAACAGCTTGTTTAACTTTCTTAAGAGAACCATCTGGCTGCTTATGTAAAACCTCTACCTCTCGTGTGTAACCTTTATACAAAGATTGAAAGGTTGAAATCTCAGTAGCTAGCTTACCTCTTAGGTTACGTAGTCTGTCAAAGATATCCTGAGCACGCTTACTAAACTTACCTGAGTTATTAGAAGCTTCTGCAGTAGCTTTATCTATGAACTGTTTAATAATCTGTACTGTAGGATTCTTTCCTTGTACAGCATTATTAATCCACATCCCTAAGACACTTGTTTCTTTTCCTAACTTCCTATCGTTCTTTAGTAAAGCTTCAATGTTCTTTGCAGTAGGTATAAAAGATTGTAGTTGTTGTAAGTCTTTTATCTCCTGAGTTAAAGCTTCTGCTAGTTTAGTTTTACCTTGTGTTCTTGCTTTATCTCTGGCAACAGTTAAAGCATTGATCATCTGTTGTGTTTGCTTCTTACCTTCTGCTGTAGCAGATTCTCCAAAAGAACTAGCTAGCTCTCTTGCAATAGGTGCTAACACATAGTTGTTGTAGTCGCTTTCAATAGAGTTTGCTAAACTACGTGACTTAGTCAATGAATCTCTTAGTTCGCTTATTACTGTTTGGAAATCAGGAATAGCTTTTTCTAAAGCTTCTGTAGTAGTAGCTCTCTCCTGTAAGTCAGCTATCTCTGATACATCAAAGAGTTGATTAAGCTCAGATTCAAACACATCTATCTGTTGTTTGATTACTCCACTTAAGTTCTTTGCGTAGTTGAAGGTTTTAATGATAGCAAAGTCTTCAAACTCTGATATGTTATCTCTATATAATTCTAATTGATCTTGTACAGTCTTAAGCGTAGAAAACGCTGAGTTAAGATAACTTATTGTATTAGCTAAGATAGTCTTAGCATCTACAGCATTAATGTCACTAAAACGTTCCTGCAGTCTTCCAGTATTTCTAAGAGTAGCATCTATTTCTTTTAGAGATTGAGTAATCTGACTCCACATACTTGTGGAAGAGTTTTTGTTAATAAATTCAACAAACTTCTCTAACTCAGGAAATCTTTCTAGATCTGTTTGACCTTGTGCATTATACTTCTCATTTCTAAAACGAAGATCATACTCTCCCTGAGTTAAAGGCATGTCACCTGTCTCAATCAAGTTATCTAGGTATTCGTTAATAGTTTCTGCAATCTCATTAACATTAGGAAGGTCTGTGTATAGTCCTTTAAAGAAGTTACCTATTTTCTCTAAAAGATTACCTAAGAAATTCTTATCATTCTTTAAAGATTCCTGCTGGGTAGTTAAAGCAGCTCTGAAGTGTGGGTTAGACATAACCTCACTTACAAACTCTTCTACGTTCTTAAAGCCATAGTTAACAGCTAGGTTAGGGAACTTCTTTAAGTAAGAATTAAATATCTTCTCCATCTCTGCCTTAAACGCTTTCTCCTGCTCTGTTACAGGCTCGTTTAACGCTTTAATGGTATAAGCATGCAAAGACTCATGGATAAGGTCTCTAACAAGCTTAGAATTGTTCATACTCTCACTTACAGTCTTGCCTATGTAAATTGTTCCTGTGTTGTTATCATAGAAAGCAACTTGTCCAGGATCTGAGTCTTGTGTGTCATCAAACACTACAAGCTTTACACGAGCATTCTTATTCTGTAGTTCTACTAACTTAGATAAAATATTCTTTTGGAACTCAGGTAACTGATCACCAGTAAGCAAACTATTAACTACATCACTCCAACTAGAATTAGTAGAAGGAAAGAACTGAGTAACAAGTGTTCCAAATCCTAAAGCAGACAAAGTTTCCTTAGTTATACTTTGAGGAGATTGGTTGATACCTACAGTTAATCTAAATCCGTTATCTGTTCTAACAACATCTGTAGATATGTTCTTGTATCTTGGATTCATGTTAAACCCAGCAGCTGCTACACTTGCTTCCTCAAAAGAATCAAATTCTTGTGTAGGATCTAACTGACTAAGGATATCTTCTTCTGAGTTTACTGCATCAATCTCATACTGACTTAAATCTAAACCTAATATCTTGTTTAGATATTCAATCTTAGGTTCTCCGTTTAGGTTTAACTCCTCCCTGTGTGCTGTGTTAGTAGTCCAATCAAATCCTAATAGGTCTTTAAACCCTGGAGTATACATACTGTTATAAACGTCTACTGCTTTTTGTTTGTCAAAAAGATTAGTTAACTGAAAGTATGCTGTTGAGGATACTGTGTTACCAGTAATGGGAGATTTTATTGATGCTTTACAAGACATTATTTAAGTTTATCTTAAGTTAATACAAATATAGTTAAAGATTACAGTTTAGTTCTTTAAATTCTACTTTACTAAGTTCTTTCTTTATTTCAGGACTCATGTCTGCCATGTAGTCTTCTGCCTCGTAAGGATAAGTAAATCTAATAGGTGACTCATTTATAATTATATCATCGTTTACTAAATCATTAAAGTCTAGTTGAGTCTGAGTATAAGAAGGTTGAGTCATATTTTCTTCTTCAGATATATCCTCCATAGATTTATACATCTCTACTATAGGAGTTACTTCATCAAAGAACTTGTCATTAAACTGCCACTCTATGAAATAATTAGAAGCTGTTCTACCACTTCTAGGAATATCTCTTACTGCCTTAGAGAAAGGAAGTTCTTCAGTCTTTAGGTTATAGCGTTGGTTTGCTGCATCTCTTATCTCTGCATTATGCACATCAAATAGACGTTCATTTTTTACTTTAGCAGACCCATTCTCTAGGGCTCCCTTACTAACCATATACTCTTTGTTTGTTGTTCTTACGTTACAAGTTGCCATGTCTTCTTATTTTAACATTTAAATGGATCTACTACATCATCAAACTTTTCTTGCTTGTAGTTGTTTCTAAGATCAACTAAAGCTGCTTCATTGATCTGATCTTCGTACTGACCTATTGTTTGGTCTTCTGACTTCTTTATAGTCTCATGTTTTACTTCATGTATCAAAGCAAAAGTTAAAAACTCTTCAAAGGATTTAAACTCATCTGAAGCTAAAGGAGTAGAATAACTGTCATCTTTTTGTTTAGCTGACTTAGTCCATGCTTTATCGTTAAACTTATTAAGTAAGTCTTTCTCTGCTATTTGTATAACTCCGTTAGAGTTTCGCATAGCAACTGGAGTATTTTTACTAGTAGATAATTTGTCTACAAACTCTATACGAAGTCCTCTGAATCTATTTGTAGACTTAAGATTTTCAAGATTTGTATAGTTTTTAGTTTGGAAAGTTAGAATTCCTCTAAGAGCACTATCTATTTTTTCTTCTATCAAAAGTAATCTAACATTAAAGTCTGGCTCATGCTCTCTCTTAGCTACGTTCTTATCTAAGACTAAAGTAGGAACATCTTTGCTGTCATTAAAATAAGTCATCTGAGAAATATATCCAGCGAGTTGTTCAGATACTATTTTGTTCCCCTGCATTAACTTAAGTTTGTTTACTGCTTTAGTCGTTTGGTCTACGTAAGTCTCGTAAGGAATTACTTGAGATAAGCCATAAGAGTTATTGCTAAAGCCAAACTGTAAGAATGTACCCAGACCAATGTTCTTAAATAACTCGCTTACATCTTCTCTCACATCATTAAGTCCTTCTATAAATGCTTTCTCATACTCACCTACTAGATAAGCATCTAGATTAGCATTTCTAAGCTTAAATATAATATTCTTTGACGAATTCTCAGCAGTGTAAAGGTTAGCAATTATCTGATTCTTAGATAGATCACTATACTTTTCTGTAAGGTCAGCAAGTTTCTTTGCTATGTTATTAGGATTGGTTTTATTAAACAATCCAGCAGCAGAGAAAAACTTGTCTTGTAACTTAGTACCTGTTTGATCTACACCAAAAAGTTGAACCATTGCTACTAGATAATTGTCTTTAATCTTTTTAGATGCTTTTACTAAGTCATCGTCAGTATATTTTCCTGCTCTATTAGTGTATTGAGAAATAGCATCTAATACTGAAGGATGATTAGATACATCAAATACTTGTGGCATGAGGGAAAGAACTGTTCCTGCTTGGTTAAAGTTAGATAAAGCAGACTGTTGAGTAAGTTTATTTAAACCGTCTCTATTAAAACTTTCTACTACTCTGCCGTAAGTAATTGCATCTGCTTTTACTTGATAGGAGTTTTGGAATCTCTTAGTGTTGTAATCTACTAAACTAGTTAACTGTTGAACTGATCCTTGTAACTCTTTAATTATATACAAGTTAAACAAATCTTCTAGTTGTTGTTTATCTGATTCATTGTTAACTCCACCTTCAGTGATGAAACGATTTAAATCCATCATCAAAGGTTTAAACTTAACTACATCTTTATTACTAAAAGTATCTATTGCAATATTAATGTAAGACTTAGTGTTGTCGGATACATTTAAGTCTTTTAATGTTTGCACCATTACATTCTTAAATGTCATACTAACTGGTCTTCCTCTTCTCATTCCAATTTGTTTAAACAACAGACCTCTGTTAGATTCTTTAAGTACATACTTAACTAAAGGCTTGTTCAAAAAATCTAAAGCAGTTCTTACAGGAGTACCTGCAAGAATCATAGCATGAAAAAGAGGAGTCTTAGCTTTATCTAAACCTAAAAGAATAATCCAATCTTCTTTTGCAATATCTACGTGCCCGTTAATTGTTTCACTGATTACCCTAGAGATAACAGTTCCATCTGTAAGAGTTTGTTCTCCTAAGCTAATACCTCCGTTTACTCTGTTTGCATCAAAAGGATAAAATCCAGAGAGTTCGTTATTGTAAACTAAGCCTGCAATTTGGAACTCCTTCTGCATAGTGTTAAGTTTAGCGTCAATACCCAAAGCTTTCTTAGACTCGATATTGTCTCCATATACACGATTAGATGTAAGAGGACTAAACAAACCAGTAGAAGTAATTGGATTCTGATTTAACTTGTCAGAGATCTCTGTTAAGATTGTGTTTGTATTAGGAAGAACTAACTTGTTATAGTTCTCAGGCATTGAGATAACTGAAGTAAACACATCTATAAGTCTGTTAACGTTACCGTCCTTAAAGTTGTTTACGTTAGACACAGCAGATGAGTAATCTCCAATTTCATTTTTGAGTGCTTTCAATGCAGATAATGCACCCGCTAATTCTCCAGACTTACTTAACGCTTTAACTTCTTCTATCTTTTGTTTAATCAAGTCTTCTTTCTCAGTAGATCCTTCTGACATTAAAGCCTGAAGTTCTTCTAAGTTCATTTTTGTATTAGCAAACTTGCCTATGTTCTCCTCGGTAGAAGACATAGATTCGTTAAGTTCTTTTATCTCTTTCTCTAATTCTTTCTTGTTTAAATAAGAAGGAATAGTTTCTAAGGTCTCAACTAGAGATTGTTTAGCTGCTCTTAAAGTTTTTAATATTCGTACAGACTCAGCTTTAGTTGGTAATGCTTTATTATAATTTTCTAATGTAAAACCTGCATCATTAATTAATTGACCATTTTGATCCAATTTAGGTTCAAACATAGTTAACTTATCTATATCAAAGTCAGAACCAGCCTTAACAATAATTTGAGGAGGAACTACAATTACAGGACCTGCACTAGTAGATAAGAACTCTCTTACTCTAAAATACTCCATAGAATTTAAACCCTGTACAGGAATACGTACTCCTACTAAAGTAAGTTGTTTTGTATGTTGATCTACCCAATCAGTTGCTTCTTTGTTATTAGACTTTAGAATTTTATTAAGTCTTTCTACTGTACCAATCTTTTGTCCTTTAAAGGTTAAGTTTAATAGAGGAGCATGCTTCTTAGGATTAAACGCAATCTTAACATCTGCAGGCTCTGTACCATTTACCCCTTTGCGATAGAATCTTAAGCCATTAATTCCAAACTTCTTAATCTGTTCTTCAGTAGGTTTAGTAAATCTAGTACTTCCCTGAGCTGTAGAAGCCATCTGGATGTAAGACTCTCCGTGAAGTTTCTGTGAGATAATCTTGTTATTAATAATAGACAATAAGATGTTTTCTATCTCTGCTCTATTCTTAGTAGCGTCTAAGGGATATTTTAAGTTTCCTGCTGCATCTAATTGGATGTAACGCCTAAGAGACTGACTAGTGTCTCTTTTTTCCATCTCACTCTTTAGGAAGTTATAGAACTTCTTATTATCAAATCCTAATATAGCTCCACTAGAATCTCTTGTCAAACCTATCTTATTAAATAAGTTTGCTTCTTCTATTCCAATGATATTACCAAGCACTTGATCGTACTCTTTGTATAAATCTTGGACTGTCTTAGCTGTACCTGCATTCAAGTTGCTTAGGTTTCCTGCAGTAAAAAAGTCACCAAAGATAAGCTTAACCATCTGTGTAGAAAGTGTAGCCTCATTCTTAAATTTAGGAGCAATGTATTGCTGTTGTTTAAGATTCTTTAAGTGTAAAGACGTAATGTTGTTTCCTTTAATACTAGGGTTTACTTTAAGTGTACCTGCATTGTCTGCATCTGGTACATAAAAGTCTAAGGCATCTCCATAGTTAGAAGCTTTAGAACCTGAGTTAAATGTTGCATAGTCAATTTGCTTAGCAATCATTTGCTTATTCAACTCCTCTAATTGAGTTCCTGCAATCATAGAAGGAATCATTGGAGCCAAAGAATACTTATGTAAGGCAGTTAACTTGGGATCCTCTACAATAGCTCCGTAGTGACCTAACTTAAGTGGAGGAAATCCTACATAGTTTGTACTGTCCTTGAGTTCTTGCATCTTTGCATAGTCCTCTTCAGTTTTATCTTTCTTGTTTAAGATTTTAAATATTTCAATCTCATTTAAGTAAGCGTTTTCTTGTTCTTGAGACCATTGACCTAATCCTAGTATGTAGTTACGATAAAAATCTAAACTAACTAAACCCTGAGCATCTGCTTCTTTAGGAGAGTTGACATACTCTTGGTACTCTAATGTATCAGGAAGTCCTAAAGCTGCTCTGTAAGTAGGCCAGTCTTCTTTACTAAATGTATTTACATCATTAAAGACAACTGTTCTAACTGTCTTACGAAACTTCTGAGTTGCTCCTCTTAATGCTTTGTATAAACCATTAGTGTTCCCACTATTATTTAAATAAGCCATTACAGCAGCATTGTCTTGGAATACAAATCCAGGAGAAGAAGTAAAAGGAATACGTTTAAATACCTCACGAAAGTCTCCCTTAACTTGGAAGTTAGCAATGTCTCCTACAAAGACTTTCATAAACTCTACCTTATGAATGAAATCATTCTTTAAGTAGTTAGCTATAACGTAGTCTAAGTTTTGTGGAGTAATCTTATTCTTTTTAAACAAGGCAGGATTAGCAAAGTTTAAAGCATTTAACATATTTGCTAAGTCTTGATCCTTCTGTTGTTCAGTAGAGTTATCAGTAATAGCACTCTTGTCTCCTAGTGTAGATTCTATTAGACGTTGTTTGTAGAGAGCAGTTTGTGTTTCAAAGTACTTACTCAAGTGAGTAGGTAATTGATCACTAACACGAGTAAAGGCTGCTATAACAGTTGCTTTGTCGTTACTAGTTAAGTCAGCATAATCTTCTTTAGGAAGGATGTCTTTGAATATAAACAACTCTTTTCCTTTTGTATTGTATACGTGCTTCTTATCGCTATTTAGAATGTTGAGTACTCTTGCTACCTCTGAAGTTAGGTAAGCCTTGAATTGGTCTGCTAGTACTTTTTCTACTACAGTAGACTTTTCACTACTACCTAATACTGCAGGATCTAAAGGTACGTACATTCTTTCTTCTACTTTACCTGAGGTCATGGTAGCATAAGAAGTTCCTTTGTCTCCAAAGCGGATGTTCTCTGTCATACCTTCTTGGAAGAAAGAAGCAAAATCCTGTATAATTTTATCTTCAGAAGTAAGTTCGGTAGTAGTTACACCGTCTTTTAAATCTGCTTCAACCTTAACTCCTGAGAAGTTTACAATGTTAATCTTAAAGTCTTGTTTACTAAACTGTGTTTTAAGTCTAGGAAACTGTTTACCTGAATTAAGTTCTTTGTATAACTGAGGTAAGGTTTTATCCTTAACAGTAATACCAAACATTTTTTCTAACCAAAGAGATCCTATAATATTAGGATTCAATCTAACATCAAGGTGAGCAAACTCTGGCTTAGCTATAAGTTCGTTATAACTCTTTACAGAGTTTAAAGCATTAGTTACTTGAGTAAGGTAGAAGTACTGTACTTTATTGTACTGAAGTTTATCTTCAGAGTTAAAGTAAGAACCTGAAGCAAACTCTCTTTCAAATTTACCATAGTATCCTACAACTGCATTAATAGCATCAAACTTAGGTCCTAGTGCTTTACCTGATCCTTGTGACTTACCTAAAAATTGTAAAGGTTGAGTAATAGAAGTGTTATCTATACTCTCTTCTAATTTGTCATACAGTTCTCTTACAGTAAAAGTAGTATCAGATAAAAAGTCATAAAGCGCTTTCTTATCTTTTTGGTAAAGTGCATTAGTAGGAATAATACCTAAGGCATTGTAGAACTTATGTATCCCTTGTAATAACTCTTTGCCTTCTGGAGTATAATCTCCCTTCTCATTTGTAAGTTTATTACGTCCTGCAAAGAATTGTTTGATGTTCTTTATGTAACTAAAATCTTCTAATAACTTAGGTACATTTAAAACTGTCTCACCTTTGTCATTTACAGTTCCGTATTTAGGATTAGACTTAAAGTAATCCTCATCAAAGTATCTAACTAGGTTATCAGTTGTTCTAGTACCTAGTTGGAATACTTTACTAACCAAGTTACTTGATTCAGTAGAACCTGTAAGTTTTTTAACAGATAGTTGGTATGCAAGAATCTCTGGCATAGAGACTGTCTGTACAAAAGAAGCTACAAAGTTTGCTGTGTTTAGATCTACGTCTTGCACATCCTCTTCAGGAAGCAAAGAAACCATATCATTAAACTGTGGATACTCTTGTGCTACTACCGCTAACTCTGCAAGAATTTTAGGGTATTCAGTTATTCCTGATAGACTTGAAGTAAGTACATTCCAGTTAGTAGAGAAGTTCCCTACTACAGGAAATCCAGTAATGTTACTTATTACTTGAAAGTCAGATATACTTTTCTTACCTGACTTAATATCTTTTCTATCTTGTGTAGTTAGTTTATTGTACTTAGGTAAAGCTTGTACTAGTTTGATAACTTGGGATGAAGCCAAATCCATCTGACTTGAGTCATGCGCATTCTTATTGTAAGGACTGTTACCTATCTCTTGATTAACCTCATCATCTATTGCTTCTAATCCAAATACAGATTCTTGACTTAGATACCAAGCTTTTACTTGAGGCCAGTTCTTTAAAATGTTAACAAGGTTTTTTCCTACTAGAGTATCTTGGGGTGTAACTATAACATTAGGATCTACAGTAGAGTTTTTTACTTTAGTTCTAATGTCTTCGAATCTTTCTTTCAAAGCATCAATAGTACTTTTCCAACTTTTCTTTGTAGCCAATAAATACTCTAAGCTGTCAAAGATTTCCTTACCCTCTTCTTGAGTGTATACAATGTCTCCTTCAGGTGTTTGAATGTAAAGAGTTTTTGTACCTGGAATTATCTTTTCCTCTATAAGTTGTCCTTGTCTCTTAGCTGCTTTGTCTTGATGATCTTGTACTTCTTGTTTTATGTAGTCAACTGTAAAGGCTGGATCTTCTTCTCTGTACTTTTCTTGGAAACTAGGAAGATACATAGTAGAGACCATAGCTAAAGCTTGTGCCTCATTACCTTCTGCAACTTCATTTAATATACGATCATATACTTCACTAGGTACAATGTTTCCTTCTGCGTCCTCTGTTTGATTCAAAGGAAGGTTGCTATTCTTATACCATATAAATTTAGCTAAAGCATCACTGCCTAGTGCATTACTTAAATCTAAGAAATCTTTATTACCCCTATCAGGACAGTTTATTTTTGCCATCTTTACAAATATACTTTAGTTTGATACTTTTAAAACTTAATTATTATAGTTTACAGCTTGCTGCATCCTCTATCTCTTTCGCATCACTTTGATTTATAGGATTTTCAGAAATCTCTAGGTTGTCTATCTGACTAGTATCAAAAGAAAGAATGTCTAATTCGTCTTTACTTAAGGTAGAAGTTACTTGTGGTTCTACTATTTCTTCAGATACTACATCTAATTCTACAGGTGCTACTGTTTGTATGTCAGTGTTAATTCCTGTAACTGAAGCTGTTAAGTAAACAGAAGTCTTTCCCTTTTCATAAGCAAAAGCACTATTGATTCTTGCTCCTGCATGTATAGGAAGAGTGTGAGCAACAGGTTGACCTGAAGCAAGACTTTTTCTTACTTCTTTCATAGCGTCATTCTCTCTAGGAACAAATGTATTTAACTGTGTATCTCCTTGAGCATCTCTTTTTCCGTTAGAATTAAACTTAGCAATCTCTCCAGTAGTTCTATCTACTGCAGTCATCATAATAGAGTTAGTTTGATTAAAGTTTGCTCTTACACTTATTGTTCTAGGAGCAATAGTTTGGAGGTTGCTCTTCTTAATATAAACTATATTACCCTTACGAGTCTTTACTTCGATTTGGTTTGATTCATTTACTTTGCCTGTTACAGTTGCATTATAAGTAAACACTTCTCCTGTCTCTTTTTTTACTGCAGTAACAATTACTTCGTCTCCTTGGTATGCTGTAGCAAACTGTCCATTGGTAACATAAGCTAAGTCTTGGAAAGGAATGGAAGCATCAGGTTTTCCGTTTACGTATTGTGCTTTCCAGATATATTCTAACTGCTCATTAGCAAATGTACTACCACTAAATACAGCTAAGTACTCTTCTTTAAGTCTAGCAATAGCTTCTGTGTCGTTTGTTTTAAGCGCCTCTGTTAGATTATTATAGATGTTCTCTAAGGTAGGCATAGCTGACTCTCCTAAAGTCTCTCTTATAAAAGAGAACATATCTACTACTTTTAGATTAAAAGACTCTAAGGATTGACTGATCGTTCTCATAATAGAACTTTGTACTACTGCATTACTATTTGTAAATACTGTAGGAACAGTTGCCACTAGATTAGGGGAATCTATACTCTTTGCAGCAACTACTTCTAAACCATCTAATGGATCCACTACAGGAATAGGAGTTTCAGTTATCACTTCGTCTGCTGCATCTATTGTAGGACCTTCTACAACAACTTCTGCTGCTCCTCTACGAGCATCAATCTCTTCATTAGTTCCAAATAAAGCATCCTCTTCAGATACAACAGAAGTCTGTGTTTCAGTTACTATAGGAGGAGTTACTGTTTCTGTTACTATAGGTTCTTCAGCTAATATATCTTCTGAAGTTGTAATAGCTCTATCAGGTAAAGAACGTAATAAGTTTGAGTCAAGGAAGCGAAGAAATCCTTCATAGATTTCACCTGGACTTGTAACTTCTTGATTATCAAATACTTTGTTAAGATCTTCTAAAGCTTTATTTATTTGTTCAGTATCATAACCTAGTACCTTAAAGATAGCTTTAACTCTACCTCTTGCTTGTTCTTTAGATTTAGCTCTAGGAATAGACATAACAGCTCTACGCTCCCTAGTAACTCTTTCTTCATTTCTTTTTGTTTCTACATTACCCATCTCATTCTCTACTTGAATCTCTGCAGGAGTAGCTTCAATAGATTTAAGTAAAGAGTTTAATGTTATATCCTCGTCTTGAGGTTGTAATATGTCTTCGTCCTTAAGAGTTTCCTTCTCTCTAGCAGTTATAACTGAAGCTTGCTGTATTACTTCTGAGTGTTCTTCTTGAGTTAAGTCTTGACCAAATAATGTCTTTAATCTTTCTTTATTAAAAGCAGTACCAGGGTATATTAATTCTACTCTTGCTAATTCTCTAGCAATAACTTTCTTCTGTTCTTTCTTAGAAAGGCTATTAAGTCTTTCTCTTGCAACACTAGAAGCCTGAGCAATCTTACCAAGTAACTGTTGTCTTACTGCAGGGCTGACTAAGTTTTTATTCTCAGTCAATAGGTTTTCTAACTTAACAGCATTACTTATCTGCATAGACTCTCCAGCAGATTCTATAGGAGTATTTAATAATTGATTCTCATATACAGTGTTCCCATTATCCTCTACAGTTTGAAGTCTTTCTATCTGTCCTACTAAAGCTTCTCTTACTTGCTGTCTTCCTGAGATTGCTACTTGAGAACCTTTACCTGTTTTCTCTCCTATTTCAATTGCATCTGTAATGGCTTTTAAGTTTTTTGCAAGTACTGCAGGATTGTTTGTGTTCTTTACAGTTTCAAGATTCTTCTGAAACATTTTAGCCAGTATGCCTTCTTTCTCTTCTTTAGGCATGTTTGCATACTGTCTTGCTGAATTTTCAAAGCTATCTATCTCTTTTTCTACAGTCTCTACTTTCTTAACGTATTCTGCTTTTTCTGTTTCAGACAAAGCATTGTAATCTACTTTAGTTAATAGATCATCTCTAGTAAGTAATTTAGAAAAGTATTCGTATTGTTTGTCATGATCTTCTAATAGATTTTCTGAGTCTACTAGATTCATCATAGTACTTGTCGCTTGTTCTTGTAATTGACTTAAGCGACCTGTCTCCAAAATTCCTTTATTATACTGATCTTGTGTAATCTTCTTTGCTTCTAGTTGGCTTTTTAGTTCTGTTTTAAATTGGTCAGGATTATTTGCAATGTTAAATCGCATATAGTTCCTATCTTCTGTACGAGAACTTCCTATAGCAGTACCAGACATAAGTAATCCTGCAGCTGCAGACTCAACAAATGTTTTTGCTACTGACTTAAAGAATCCTTCTACACTGCTATCATCTAACTCCTGTTCTCTCTTTCCATAAAGATCATCTTTTGTTTCAAGTTGTTTATCTAAGATATAGTTAGCAAACATCGAAAGTTCTTCTTCAGCACCTTCTTGTAAAGTTTGTTTACCTAAAGCTTTTCCTGCATAGACTGTTCCTAAAAGAAAGTTTTTACCCGCATTAGAAAGTGTTGTAAACTCAGGAACTAAAGTTTGAGCTGTAAAATATTTTCTACTACTATTGTTTAAAGCTTTTGTTCCTAAAGACTTGTTACCCATAAAGTAACTAATGTCTGGAACAATAGATTCAGTTGCTCCTTCAATAATTCCTTGAATACCACTTACTAAAGCTGCAGTGCCTTTATCTTTGAACCACTTACGATTCTCTTCATAAGAACGAATAGTAGAAGTTAAAGCAACTGGAGCAAAGGTTGCTATTCGCATGCCAGCACCTGCTGCCATCATACCCCTAGTAAGTAATAAAGTAGGTGCCATTTCTGCAAGAGTTCTTACAGAAGCTCCTAAAACAGATTGCCCAATAAAACCTACATCACCCTTTCCTTTTTTATCTGGTCCATCTCCTGCTTTTATATAAGTAACATTCTTTCCAATGTACTGATATTGACCATTAATGTCTTGATCTCTTTCTGTAATCCTACCATCTCCATCTAAGTCCGCTTGAAGCATATCAGCTGAAAAGTATTTATCCTTAGCTTGTCTAGAAGCAAATGCAGCAGAGTGGTATCCTAGTAGATCTTGAGAAGTACTAACTATTGTACCTAAAGCATTGTATAATCCTTCTCCAACTCCCCCTCCAATTTGGTTACCTAAATAAGTTTTCCAAGGAGTATTTTCTTTGTAGTATTGTTTTGATCCCCCGTAGTAATGATCGTAAGCGTCTTTGTTAGAACCCTCATGTCTTTTACTATAACCTTGTAATTGGTTAAGAACTCCTACCAACTCTTCTCTCTCAGGACCTTGTGCAGATTTTACTTGATTGTAAACAGAGTTTATTGCATTACCTAAACTTATGTCTGTATGTCTCCAGTCAAAGAAATCATTCTTTCCCTGAAAGTCTTTTATATAAGTATTGTATGTGTTGTCATCATACAAATCGTCTCCTCTGGTAAGATGTCTTTGGTTTGCTGTAATCTCTTTTGCTTTCTGCATTAGAGTTGCTGCTTCTTGTTCTCCAAACTTCTTACCTTGTCCTTTTAACTCAGTAAGATAATCTGTAGTAAATTTCTTTAGTTGTAGATCGGATTTAAAAGAGTTTATAGTTGCTTGACTCTGTTTAAGATTAGCAATAGTATTCTTTAATTCTTGTTCTTTATTTAAACTAGTGTCTTGTCCTAAAGCCTTCTCTGCAATAAAGTCTTGTAAAAATCCTCCTGCTCCTCCTCCTGCTTCTGCTCCTACACTGGTAATAGCAGAACCTTGTTGTTTTCTAGAAGTAAAAGTATTTAATTCATCTTCTGCTTGACCTAGTTTTTTATCTAACTCTTCTGAGATAGGATCTTTCTCTCCAAAGCTTTCTGTAAGAATTTGTTTAGATCTATTTTTCTCTTGGTTAACTAACTGATACTCTGTAGTCAACTGAGGACCCATTGTTCCTTTAGTAGACGGAGGAGAAAAGAACATTCCTGGTCTAAGTGATCCTACGCTTTCTAAATTAATTTGTGCTGCAGTTGTCAATGCTCCATCAATCTTAGCATCGTTAGCTGCTTTACTTCTAAGTGCTTCCTGTTGTTGTTTTTGTTGAGCAAGAAAGATAGAATTATTTTGAGCAATAATTCCTTCGTTTGCCAAAGCTTGAGACTGGGCAGTATTTCCTAACTTTACTGTTTTGGAAGAAAATCTTCCTACGTTAGGAGCAAGTGTAGGGTATTTAGGATCGTTTGGCATTATTAACCAGGATTATCAGTGTTATCAGTTGGAGTAGTAGTAGTAGTAGAACTATTATCAGAATCTAACATTTTCATTTGCATCATCTGTTCTAATTGATTCATACTTCTCCTTGGGCGACTATACACTTGTGTCTGAGATGTTTCTAACAGACTATTAAATGGTTGATTAAAGAATTCATCTGCAGGCATAGAACGTTTTCCTGTGTTGACTTCTACAAACTCTCCATCCTTAGTTACACTTTTTTCTCCTGTTGTTTTAGTTTGATATGTTTTATAAGCCTGTAATACAGAAGCAGCCTTAGCAGCTACGTCTCTTAAGTTTGTATCACCAGTAATCTTATAAGAAGTATTAAGTTTATTAACTGCATCTTGTATTGCTTTTTGTCCTTCAGGAGTTTTTATATCCGCACTAGTAAAAGCAGAGTTAGCTTCTCTAACTTCTTTTCCTACTGTACTTGCATTATCTTTTCCGTCAATAGTAATACCAGTCTCTTTGTAATAGTTTGCTAAATCATTTAAACCTTGAGTAGGTTTAAAGTTTAACTGAAGATTATCATTTCCAGAAAGCACACGAGCATCAGTAGGTAACTTAGTTCCTACGATATCTGACTTTACTTGAAACTCTTCTCTACGTAATTGACTATTGTATGAAGCCAACTTCATTGCATTGTTAGAAGCTGATGCTTGTACTCCATAAGGATCTGCTTGAATCTTTGTTTCTACTTGTTTATAAGCATAGGCATTAGCTTGATTAGCAATAAATTTATCAGTAAACAAACTAACATATTGATTAGGGTTAAAGTTAGCTGGATCAGATACTGTAGTTAAATTCTTATTAGCAACTTCTACTTGAACTCTTGCTTCTTCTAACGGTCCTCTAACAGCTTCAAGGTCTAGTCTTGCACTTTCTGTAGGAGTTTTAGCGTAAGCGTCTTGTGCTGCTTTTAACTGATTTTGACTTTGAAGTAGGATAGCCTCACTTGTTTGTTTAAGATTAGTATAATAACCAACTACTTCAGCATGGCCCTGTTCTACTCCCCTTTGTTTGAGGTCATACATTGCATCTATACGAAGTTGATTATTTTCCTTAGCTCCTAGTCCTGCTCTAATTTTAGCACCAACTTGAAGATCAGTTAAACCTTTTGTAGATTCTGTTTTGATGTACTTGCCATCCATCATAATATCTACTGTACCATTTTCTTTAGCCCCCTTCATACGCTCATTGATTTCTTTTGAGATATCAATGTAAGGAGTATATTCTTTACTTCCTAGTTTGTATCCTAGTTTACCACTCTTCATGTAGTCTTGTACATCCTCAAAGTAATCAGCATCATTAGCAGCACTTCTTTCATCGGATTTAAGTTTACCTAAAGTTTCCTGTCTACGAGTAATTTCATTCCCGTTAGAAATAGCAGTAGTAATGTACTGATCTCTTTCTAAAGGCTTACCTATGTTTAGGACTGCTTGTACATTACCCTTCATAGAAAAGTCTAATCCAGCACTACTGTTAATAGTCTTTACTAGATTGTCCATTGTCTTATCAAAGTACTCACGTTCTACATCAGTCTTGATATTGTTTCTAAGTTGTCCGTAAGCGTCTACACTCTGTTGAACTTTAGTAAGTCCCTCAGTGTACATTTCTTGCTTCTTAACTGCTAGGTTAATAAGATCATCTGCAGGTAAAGCAGATATGTACTGGGAGTCTGCAAATCTATTATGGTTAGCTGAAATTGGCATGGTTTAATATTTAGATTTTTTATACATTCCGTTCTTACCTTTAGTCTTAGCTTTGGTTGGAGGAATAGCTGTAGTAGAAGCATCTACGTTTTTACTAGGTGTATTGTTTATAATTGGATTCTTACCTGGCTTCAAAGTAAAGTTACCTTTAGAATCAACATCATAGTTCTCAATTAAGTTGTTAATGTAAGCAGATTTTTTATTTTCTTCTTGAGTAAACTGAGCTTTCTTATTAACTAAACTATTGACTTGTTTATTCTTTTCGTAAGACTGAGCATCTCTTGCATTAGCTATTTGAGTATTATAAACTTGATCAAAAGCATTCATGTTAACTCGGTCAGCATTAAACTGCATAGAAGCATTAGCTTGATCTGCAGCAGCACGTGCATTTGCATCATAGTTTTGCTTAGCTCCAAATGCTCTTTGCTTAGCATCTAGTCCTGCTATGTAAGTAGTTAGGGGATCTCCTCCTGCTCTTTGACTTGCTGTTGCCATACTATCTATATCTTGTAACTGACTTTGAATGTTTAAAGTCTGAGGGCGAAGATAAGGCGCATCTATCTCAGGAATAGCATAAGGATAAATTTCTTGTGATTGAGCAAGTCCCATAGCTTCTGGAATAGCTTGATACAAAGGAAACTGTCCTGGAATATACTTTCCTTTATTAGGTTCTCCTACTCCTGTAAAAGTTCTACCTGTAACAGGATCTTTTATAGGTTCTTTATTAGGTTCTGTATTAGGAGTCGTACTTTTACCTTTCTCTGGAGTTGTACCTGGAGGTATACCTGAAGTACCTATTGGAGTAACAGGAGTAACAGGAGTTCCATCAGGTAGTATACGTGTTGCTGTATACTTTCCTAACTTGTCATCTAACGAGTTTTGTAATCCTGTCTTAACATCAAAGCCAATCTCGTTTACTCTTTTACGTGCATCTTCTTCTCCTAAGCCTTGTTTTCTAAATCTATTGTAAGCCTCCTCATTAAAAGCAACCTGTGCTTTGTAAGAATCTCCTTTTCTTTTAGGATCGTAAGTCTCTCCTTTAGCAGCTAGATCTTTAAGATACCAATCATAGTTCTTATTAAACGTAGCCATATTATCTTGATCTCCATAAACACCACTAGCAGATCCTGGTTGTATTCCAGGAACCATCTCTTGACTAGGAGCCAACCTAGAATCCATACCTGTTAAAAATGTAGTTTCGTCTGCTGTGTATGCAGGCATACCAGCCTTCTTTGGGTCATAAGGATATGTTGACTTAGGAGGAAAGTTTCCTTTTTCGTAAGGATTAGTTATATCATTTATATCAGTACCTCCATCTTGCATCTCTAATGATGCAGCTTCTCTTTTAGCATATCCTCCATACTGCATTTCTGCAAGTATTTTATCTTGCACATTTTGGGGAAGTGCTCTGAAGCCTGCATTGTTAATGCTTGCTCCATTCTTTGCTTCCACCTCTCCGTTAGAATTTCCATTAAGAGCCTGTTGATCATTAAATAAATCATCAAGGATTTTTTGATTACGTTGCATCATAATGCTAGCAGTGTCTTTGTCTACCTGCTTAGCAAAAGGATTATCTATTGTCTTCTTGTAAGAAGTAGTATCGTACTTCTTAGCAATCTGAGCAAAGGTCTTTTTAGAACCTTCTGGCTTTAGATTGTTAGAGTATACTTTAGTTTGGTCAGGAAGGTTTGTAGGTATCCCCCCATTAGAGTGAGAAGGGCCTGTAGCCATTTCTGTTTCAAAGTTTGGAAGTTGGATAAATTCTCCACCTTCAATTTCTACATCATTTGCTCCATTAGAAGCATAACGTTTTTTTATTTGTGCACCCATTTCTGCTTTAATTGTAGGTTGATATTCTGTACCTCCACTTGATGTACGACCATACATATAGTTATAATCATAAAGAGGCTTTGACTTTCGTTGTTGAATTGATTCGTTAAGAGTACGTTCATTCTTTAGGTCTTGATTGTATGCAAGTCCTGCATCTAATCCTAGAAGTCCTAAAGAAACTGCATCTCTTGTTTGGTTGTCTTGATTGTCTTCAGGCTTAGGTTGACCTTCATTTGCTTTAGTACCTGTATTACTATAAAGAAAATTAAGAGTCTTAGAAGCATCGTTAAATGTTCCAGGCTCATAAGTAGTTCCTTCTGAGGTAATTGTACCCTCAGGCATTAAAGAACTCCTATAACTGCCCTTAGGAGCAAAGGGCTTTCCAAATACATCAGAGTTAGGTTGAGCAATATTCTTTTGTAATATCGAATTAAGTTCTTCTGCTGTAGGAATGTTAAGTCCTCCTTCATTAGTAATCTTTTCAGGTTGAGGAGAAGTAGGAGTAGCAGTAGAAGTACTAATACCTTTTTTAGGGATATCGTCTACCCCACCATTGCCAAATTTCTTGAATAAACGATTTCTTAACATGTTTTAATTATTTATGTTATTAACATAGAAGGTTAATAACTGCTTGAGTTTAAGCTAGTTATACAAATATACAAGATTAATATAAAAAAGCAAGGGTTGATTTCTTAACCCTGACCCTTACTTCGCTTGATGTAATTTTTGCTAGACTTTGACCTAGATGCCTTAGTCTTTGCTACAACTCCCTTTCTTTTTACTTTAGGTTTAACTGTAAACTTTGAAGATGAAGATGTATTTGATTTAGATGCTTTAGCTGCCATGTATTTAGTTTTAGTTTATTTTAGTTTAACATTTCCAGCGTCTACGTGCTTGACGTATTCTGCTGTTAGGATCATTCTGTGTAGATTGTTTAGATCCACGTAACTGTCCTAATGAACGAGCACAATAAGATTTTCTACGACCAGCTGCTTTGCTACCTGCTTTAACTTTACCTGTTACTGCTGTACTTAATTTAGATCCAGGGTTAGCTCTACGATAAGCCATAACTCCTTTTTGAGTCATACCTGCTCCTGACTTAGTAGGACGGTAGTTAGCACCTGCTCCTTTAGTTGTGTGAGAAATGTTTCCTCCTTTAGCCATGTAAGCCATCTTAAGTCTTCCTCCTGACATAAACTTGTATCCGTACTTAGAAGCATCTTGTCTAGCTTCAGATACATTTCCTTTATTAGCTGCTACGAATCTTGCTTTAGCAACAGCTGTAGGCATCTTACCACCATCAGCCATTTCACGTTTAATCTTACGTTCTTGCTTAAGCATCTCTGGAGTAGGCTTCTTTCCAGAACCTCTCTTTGCACGGATGTTATCATACAAACCTCGTTGTGAATAAGATCCATCTTTGCGTTTTATCATCTGTTTCATTTCTTTACTTTAGATTTATTTAAAAAAGAAGCTAAGTCATACTTTACTTTTTCTCTATTGAATTGCTTTGAAAGTTGATTAGCTAATTGCAATCTGTTCTTAGGATCTTTTACTCTACGTAGAATACTTGCTACTCCATTAACCATTTGTTTATCGTCAGAGGCTTTACCTCCTTTAGCAAATTTCTTAGAATTCTTGTACGCACCCTTAAGTCTTGAACCTGTAAGTGCATTAGAATTTGCAATTATAGAACCGTTAACCCCTGGGACAAACATTACTTTCTTCTTTTAATAAATTTAGATTCTTCTTTAGCCTCCGTTTTTTTACTTTCCTTTGACTCGTGTTTTTTCATAGCACTTTTAGAAGCATATTTTTCCATGCCTCCATACTCAGATACAGACATACCTGCTGCTCCTTTACGCATCTTAGAAAGAGTCTTAGCTAAGTTAGCTCTCTTAACAGTAGTAGAAGAGTAAGCACCTTTATTGCTAAGTACTTTATTACGGAATCCTGTAACAGACATACCTGCAGCTTGTGCTTGCTTTGTAAAAGATCCTGGATTTTTAATTGCAGACTGGATCCATTTACCTCCAGATTTCATTTTTACCTTACCTCCGCAATTCATGCAGCCAGCGTAAGCTTCTTTTAAACGATTCATATATTTTTATTTTAAGATAGTGTCAACAAGTAAAGAGTCTCAGTAATAAGACCAAGGATCTCATCAATAATGTTTTGAATGTGAGTGTTCTCCATACCCAATACTCCTCTGTGCTTGAAAATATAATCTTTCAAGTAAGTTAAGTGGGTTCTAGAGTTCATGTACTCTGATGCAGGGATCTTGATGTTAAGACGTTTTCCGATTGTACCAAAGTAAGTTTCGGTAAGAGAGTCAGTAAGATCAAGGATACCATCATAGTAAGCGTTTAATGCTTTGTGTTCTGCATAGTTTACAGTTTGAAGGTGAGTCAAGTGCATCATATCACGTGACTGGAACAATTGGCCGATAAAGATCTCAGGCTTAATTGTTGTGAATAATTCTTTTTCTTTCATGTTAAAGGAGCTCATAGGTTATGGATTGGTTTGTGTTATTTGGATTGTATTGATAAACTTAAATCTAGAGTAAGCATCTTGTATTAGTCTAATTCTAGCAAAGTCTGATTTAATTTTACTCTTCTGGTAAGATACAGACACAGGTCTTACACTCTTTGTATTAGGAACTTTATCAATTGGATATTGAGTTACTAAGTCACTCCACTGAGTAGACCATAAAGGTTGTCCATTTCCTTGCGCTGCAACGTTCCAAAATCCATTGAAGGTACTCACGTGTTCTCTACGAGAGATAAGCGCTTCTATGCCTGTTGCTGTCATTCTAGGATAGGTTATCTTTTGTCTTGTGTTACCAAAGATCTCAGGAATCAACTTAATAACTCCAGAAGACTGTTCTTTATTATAAATAATAGCCTTAGTAAAGTTTGCTAAGTTAGTATTATTTGTGGTTCCTAAAGAATAGTACTCATAGTCTGAATAGTACTCTTGGATATCTTCTAAGATAGTTACTGAGTTAATAGATGAAGCTACTGGAAAAGAGTTTACACAATACTCTAGAATATAAGGGTACAAGATTCCGTAATAAGTCTGATAAGTATAAACAGAAAGGTTATGGTTCCAAAGACTTGAACCTGTTCCTGTGTTGATAATAGTTTGGAAATGACCTAACAAAGGAACAAAGAAGTTAGGAAGGAAAGAATAGAATGAAATAAAGTTTTTAAGTTTAGGAGAGTAGGCAACTGTCCAAGACTTATTCTCAAAGTAAGTAGGATCTGTTAACTGGACTTCTATCCTTAAGTTTATTTCTTGGTAGTAAAACTTTCTATCTTCGTAAGTTATAATACCTACTAGATCTTTCCGTACTAAATAATCTAACTTAGTAATAAATACTCTTTCGTATCTTTCATCCCATCCCATTACAATACCTAATCCTGACTGTGGATTATCTATGTCTGCATCAGGAAAGTTCTTAAGGATATTAAAAGGTAAATTATTTTTAAACCAGTTAAAGTTATTCTCTGTTTTAATCTCGTTAAATCCATCTCCTGTAATTTGATAGATGTGACCACGCTTAGCATCTACCCAGAATGTTCCATACTCACACTTAACATAAGCTTTGTGTTGAGTTCCTATATAACCTAAGTCTGTCTTAGAAAGTTCTACAGGTTTTTGTTTAAACATTTCTGCATTACCAATCTCTAACTGATAAGGCGAAGTAGTGCTTAGTGTAATACGAGAGTTGTATACTTTAGTTGTATTTTCAAACCTAGCATATACTCTTTCGTTCTCTCCTGCATTCAAATCTATTAAGCGACCTCCTTGCTTAGGAAAATCATAAAAATTACCAGAACGGAATACTCTCCAAGCATCTGAAAGATAGTTAGAAGCATTTGCAGGATCAGAATAGATAACTCTATTCTGATGATAAGTAAGACACTCTAAAGAAGGATACTTTAATCTATAAGGGAAGTTAGGACTTAAGTTCTGTGCAGAGTAAGTAGCGTTGTAGCTGTAGAAGTTATCAAACTTAATAGGTACGTTTACTTCATGCAACCAATCGTCAGGAATACCATCTCCTACATTAGGGTAGAAGTTTTCTTCTAGGTCATTTCTTCCATGACGTAAGTCTACGTTAATGTCAGACTCTACGTAGAATACTGGAATACCATAAGATGCTGTGTAGAAGAATCCTTTCTGATAGAAGAACTCTTGAGGATCTGCATCTAAGTTATTTTTCTTTACAAACAAGCTATAAATAGTACCAAGTGCTCCAGAAATAATAGCATTAAGAGCAATTCCACTAGCTGCTCCTGTAAGTGCGGCAGCTATTGCGGTAGCTGCTGCTGCTCCAATTCCTGTTACTGCACTTGAGATAATAGCAGCATCCAGTTCTTCTGGAGACTCTCCTATGTAGTAAGTAGGATATCCTAAGTTAGGAAACAACCAATAATCAAAAGGAACGTTATTTACTTTAGCAGGAAGATTAGCTAAATTACGAGTAAAAAAAGAGTGTTTACGTTTAAGAGCAAACTTATTAATATAAGTATCTCCACCAAAAGCAGGATAATACTTCTTAAGAATCTTTGCAGTACCTCCTAGACTAAGAGTTACATCACAGATATAACCTGTAGAAATATATCTAATGTTTTCTATCTGTCCATACTGATTTGGGAATTCTCTTTTAATAGAAGCGTAGTAAGCTCTTGTATCGCTTTCTGTTACTTTTTCTGGATTATCTTCTAATCCTTTTTCTCCTATTGTGTAACGAGTGTTATCTTGGATAGACGTAAACTCTTGAGAGAATCCAGCACTAGTCTTGAGATAAACTGAAGTTTCTCTTAGACGATTATGTAAAGGTTTGTCATCATTTAACTCTACTATCTTATCATTAGCATAAAGTCCAATATCCAAGAAACGTCTTCTGTTTCCTCTAGTAGTTATAGGTCTAAAACTTGTATACTTTCCTACGGAGTTAAACTGATAAGCAAAGTTTGTATTAGGAATTAGTCTCTCAATCAGATCTATAAATATTTGATTGTTAGTTAGAATTGAAAGTGCATCTGTCTTAATAATACTTCCTGCGTCAGCAACCGTAGCTTTGCTTTCAAAAGCTAAAGAAAGTGCATTTGATAAAACAGCAGACAAAGCATAGTCAGCTTTAGTTAAAAACTTATATTGAGGATGATCTAATACAGGAACAAACTTTCCCTGTACTTTACCAAACTCTAAAGTTTCTATTTTAAGTTCTGTACCAATTTTAGGAAGTTGGAAATGTGTATCAGGAGAGTGGAATGTATAACGAGATCCAATAGTATTGAATCCTTTGTGGAGACTCATTCCTGGAATGCTATTATTCTTTTCTCCTCTATCTGCTGCATTGTACCAATCTGGGTTAGATTTAATATAACCATCTTCCCTAATATCGTTGTAAGGATAGTTAGGGTAGTAAAACTTCTTACCTGATTTAACATCTTCAAAAGTTCCGACATCGTAAATAAGACCTTTAGCAATAACTGATTTATTGTTTACACGATTACCTCTTACTAACTCGTAGCCACAGATAAGTTCCTTAACAGGAATCTGATTATTACCATAAGTGTTTAAAGGATCGTATACTGTAAATGTATTTAAGTCTGCTTCAAACAAACTCTCAAGGATACGTACTCCAATAGGGTAAATTAAATCTTTACTGTCTGCATGTATGTGAGAAATTGCATTCTCAGGAAACTTATGAAATCTTATAGGTTGTTCAGCTAATGCTCCCCATACTTCTGTGTAACAAGGATAAGTCTCAGTAGATTCCCAATAAGCAAACTCTCCTGAGTCTTTTACAGTAATCTTACAACTGTACTGAGCTTCTTGTATAGAAGGTTCATTACTAGGAGGTGTGAGACCTGCAGTAGCTGTGTTATATACTTTCCAAGTAGGAAGATCTTTCTCTACAGTACAATCGTTTGCAACAGTAAATACATCTAAACTAGATCCTTTTGATAAGGTAGCTGTATCAGAACCAGAAGCAACTCTTCCTGGAATATGGAATACATCTGTATACTTTCCGTTCTTTAATCTAAACTTAATTCCAAATGGATAAACTTCATCTCTTTGATATGTACGGAAGAAATAAGCAATCTCTGGATTAGAGTAATCAAACTTTTGATCAGCAGGCATCTCCACTGTTTCCCAACGTAACTTAATATTGTTTGCAAGTAACTGAAAGTTATACTTAGGCGTTTCTGTTAAATCCGCTAACATTAACATGTCAGTTTGCTTATCAATAATTCCTGCACTAGTATAATGAGGAGTACGAATAAGAGGAACAATAGAAGAGAATGTAGAAGTGTATTCTCCTGTATAGATTAAAGAATCTTTGTTAGTAGTCTGATTAACTCTGTAAGTACCTACTAGTTGGTATGTAGTTACTTCATTTATGTTTTCAGCTACTACTAAGTTAAAGTAATTAAAGATAGCAGTACTGTGTTCTATAGCAACTCTAATAGATTTAGAAGTTACATACTCAGTTTGTTCTGTAATGTACCTCTCAAAAATTGGAATAGGATTACAAAAATCTACATAGTCAGTAAGTTCTTTTCCTTTCTCATCTGCATAAGCAATAGAGAAGGAATAAACTCCTCCCTTTAATGATCCACCTGAGTTAATTGAGGTAGGATATATGTCTGCTTGACAGAAGTCAGGAAACAATTTTAGTCTCTCACAAGAATCAGAAAGACAATCAGACAATATTCCACATTGATCTTTACCATAAGGTTCCTCTAAAGAGAAGAATCTAGGAGTAATGTTCTTAGCAATAAAATATATTTTAGTATTACAATTATCTATACGATATTCAGAGTATACAGGATAGTCCGGACTCAAACCTAAACAACACTTACTAGACTTAGGTACGCAGATTCCCTGAGATATAAAACGTTCTGAAACAATACTTGTATCTGAAGTTAATGTGTACTTATCTTTTCTAGCTCTAAATACTCCTACCTGTCCTGCAGGAAAAGTAATATTAGTTTCTAATCCAGAACAGTCTATATAATTTACTATGTAAGGAGATTTAGAAATGCTTTCTACTGAGTATTCGTAACAGTCAGAACAATCACAACAGTTGTCTACAACTAAAGGAGTAAAAGTACAACAACCCTCAGCTAAGTCTACCGTACTAGATAGTGCAGTACCTGATACACAACCACAGTCTGTTTCACTTTCTACCAAACTAGTACAGTCTTTTCTTAAATCTGTAACTACTCCAATAAGAGAACGTCCATCAGGGTGTGCTAAAAAAACAACTAACTTAGATTGCTCAGTAATACTTAAGGTTCCTGTAATTTTAAATCCAGGATATAAATTGATAAAATTATAACAGATCTGATTGGAAGGCTCATTAGTATAGGTAGTTGAGTTACCATCATGAGATTGAACATTTGCGTTTAAAGCAAACGTAATCATGTTCTCCTTTATCTGGTAGTTAACTGAATCTAAATTTAACCCAGCAATGTTCTGATTAATTTTATTCTCCATTAAGTTTATTGAATATGGAATCTAATAAAGCGATTACGCATCTTAGCTACGTTATCTGCCATCTGTTGTTTGGTATAAGTCAACAAGTAACCGTTAGCTGCTTGCAACTTGTTTAATTGATCTTGTCTGTAGTACTGAAACTTAGCTTCTACCTGACGTTGACTCTCGTCTACTACTGAATGCCAAAGTTGTTCAAAAAACTTAAACTTAAGATAAGACTTGATATACTCTTCAACTTCAAGAATTTCTGGAACCATAGGTAGGTTATCATCGTCCATTGGACGTGAGAAATATCTAACGTATATGCAACCAGTTTCAAACGTAGATGTGACAGTCTTATTAGGATGAATTTGAATAACATCATTTGAAGAAGTACTAAGGTTAGGACAGTCCTCTACACAGAGAGCCTTAGATCCATAGTAAACCTTAATCCAAGTAGGTTGTTTCATTGTAATCTTAAAGCCAGGAGTAGCAACAGATACTGTTTCATACATCTCTTCTTTAAGTCCGCAATCTGTACAACCATTAGTACATTGAATAGACTTATACCAACTACCTCTAACAGAGTTAACTCCTTGAGACCAGAAAATCTCGGAGTCATAGTATATAGCGTAGTCTAGTAGCCCAAAGTCGCAAGGAAGTTCTGACTTGTAATCGTGAAAAGACAAAACCAATTCTTCTGGTTTTAAGACCATTACTCTAAGCTTACGAAGTGATTGATCTATGTAAGTAGGAATCATCACTTCACTTATTGCACCTGCCTCAAAGTACGACTTTAACTCTTGCTTTACTTCCGCAATTAAGGGCTCAGATGAAATAAAGTTAGTGTTATCGTAATTCATGTTTTTATATTTTAAGACTGTATGTCTATTTTGTTTTCTCTTATAGCTTGTGCTAGTACTGCTTTGTGTTTGTTAGACACTCTTAAATCGTAGAAGCCAAACTGTACTACCCTTTTATAGTAAGGATACAAGTGAAACTTATAGACGGCACCATTGGTATGTGTGTTTCTATAAGGCACTTTGACACCAGTTTCGTGGTAGAGTTTCCAGTTAATAATCGTATGTTTACCTTTTGGAATTGCATTTTCTGTCTTTACAACTTTAATGGAACCTAAGTTTGGAAATCTAATTGCATATCTACCACGTAACAATCTCTCCATAAGTTTTAAGTGTATCCTTTTAGGAATGCCACAGAATTCTCTGTAGGTGATATCTTTACGTTTGGTTTCTCTTAAGAACATTTCGTAAGCACCAAGACAGACATAGTTCGTATCTGAAGCTGTGTCTTTCTCTTTTTGTCTTACTTTGGGTTGCTGGTTTTTTCTTATGAAGTCTTTCGACATAATTAGTTGGGTTCGTCTCTGTTGTTATCTTCCAAATCTTGAGGGATTCTTTGATAGTTCATCAATGACTGAGTACATATTTCAATTAATGCGTCTGTTAGATAACCTGGAAACTTAAATTGTTTATCATACATACTCATGCATTCTGTACCATCTAAGTCTTCTATAGACTCGGTGAAGTAAGCGTACATATTAACACATTCTACGTCAGGGTCTAAAACATACAAATATCCATTACGAATGGTGTAGTACTTTTTAGGGGTCTTAAAACGTAAGCGGGTATGATTGATGTAATCTCTAATAGTCGTGGGGAAAAGTTCTTCTGAGTTCGAAGTATTGAATACCCCCTGAATGAAATATGAATATAAACCTTCATCTATGTTTGGTAGTTTGTATTTGGTTCTACGAATAGGACAATTCAAATCACACTCCGATCCCTTAGCTTCAATCAAGTGTACACACTCATACGATTGATAAACATTATCTGAAGTAAGCAACCTTCTCAAATTGATCTCTCTACGTAGTAAAGTAGCTGCTTTTGTTTTTAATAAACCATAAATATAACGATCAGTTATTAAGTCATCGTCACTAACAAACTTGTTAGCACTCTTAACTCTACCGATTAATTCTGAATTTGTGTACATCTCAGGATATAGTTTGGGTTAATTTAAGGTTCATTACAAATATAATTTAATTTTAAGTTTAAGTCAAGGGTTATTTTAAAACTAGAAGAGCCCACTTTCGCAGGCTCCTACTAGCAAGATGACAGGAAAACCAACCAAAAAATCCTGCCAAGATTTTTATTAAATTGCTGCGTAAGAATTTCCTCCGATAAATATCTCAAGAGATTCTCCAACAGATAAAGATATTGGACTTGCTGGGTTATTCAACTCTATACTTAAGTCACTACTATTTATGTATGCTACTCCTTGATATACAACAGTCGAGTTAGTACCTGAAGTTGTTGTATACTTAAGAATCAATACGTTAAATACTGGAAGGTATAAAGGAAGATATCCTGCAGGAACTGTTGCAAATATTAAAGATTGACCATGTGCCCAAGCAAAAGAACCTGTAGCATTAACAGCCAAACTTCCTACAATTGTTATTGTTTTACCAAACTTAGATACTCTAGGTAAAGATCCACTTGGGAATCTTAACGAAGCAGCAACTACTGCATTGGTCAAAGTTCCTGCAACCAAAGTAGCAGCTGTAGCTGTTCCACTTGATCCAGAAGACTCTAAATTAATAGTTACATTACCTACGTTATCAGTACGAGTAACTGTTACTGTTCCTCCTGTTGAAGTAAAGATAAGTTCTTTGTTTACAAACTCAGAACCATTCCAGAACAAAGTGTGGTAGGTTGCAGGAGAACTTGTAGTTACATCAGATAAAGCAGAGATAGAACAAGTACTCAATTGAGAACAAGCAAATCTTACTCCTGAAGCCAAAGCTACATTTAATCCATCTGAATCACTAGTAGCAACAAAGTCACCAGAGTTTAACTTAAGTTTTAATCTACCTAAGGTAGAAACAATCTTACCTAACTGGTTAGCTAAAGTATCTGAACTGTTAGTAAAACCAAAAGTATAACCATAGTAAGGAGTTGATCCAAAGTTTGTAGCCCAAGTTAGAGCATAACTAGAAGCAGGGATAGAAGCTAAAGTAGTGTTGATTGCACAAATCTGACTAGTAAACAAGATAGCTGCTGCACTCAAAGTGCTTGTAGCAGATCCTCCTGAAATACAAGAAGTATTAATAGATGCAGGAACAGCAGACCCCCCTGAGATATAAGTCTTAAGAGCAGCTGCTGCAGTAGTTACAGTAACAATACTTGTATTTAAAGTCTGGAACATGCCACACATGTTAGTTGTGACCCAGTTAATATAATCTGAAACTACAGTGGTAGAAGGCTTAGTAGTAAATGAGTACGAGATACAAGGATTGTTTGTAACCCCAGTCATATCTACACTTGTGTTAATAGAACATATTTTAGTTCCATAAGCAGTCAAGATTTGACTTAGAGTAGAAGTACCTGAAGTAATCCCAGATACACAAGCAGCAACAAACGTAGGAGTTTCTAATGCAAGAGTTCTAGTATTCAAAGAACACAAAGCAGCAGAAGTAGATTCAGCAAACTGTTGAGCAGTTGTAATAGAAGTTCCTATACTATTTAAGTTACCGCCTACACGTAGACAAGCATAGTTAAATCCTGAGTAGTTTAATCCTACAGAAGTTAAAGTACATAGTCTAGAGTTAATATTAGCAATAACTTCGTCAATAGTATTTACTGAAGAGATTAAAGGAACCAATGCGGTAATAACTAAAGATAAGTTATTAGCTGGAGTAGTTCCCCCTAAGCTAGCTCCTGCAACAGTTACTACGTCATTAATAGCATAGCCTGAACCTGCAGAAACCAAAGTCACTGTGTAGGTAGTAGAACCTGGAGTACGAGTTACCTTAACACTTAAAGAACTTCCTGCTCCTCCTGTTGGAGATACAGTGTACTCAGTAAGTACAGTAGGGTTTACTGCTACTCCAGTTACACTAAAAGTTTTAACAGCACCTGTAGCACAAAAAAGATCTGCACCTGAATAGGTTATACACTTACCATAGTTGGTAGAGATACACCCTGTAGTTCCACAAGGGTCAATAGAAGTAGTTCCGTAGCAATCAATACAAGTAGACATAGGTTAGCAGCAAGTACAAAGTTTGTTAATAATAGTTCTAAGCAATCCTCCAAGTGTAGTAGGTAATCCACCACCACAAGGATCATCACCTAAACATTTAGTTTTAAGGTAAAGTATAAAATCAGGACTTAATGCTAAGTCTTCCCAATAAACATTTCCAAGATTGGAGTTAATATTTCCAGAAGACAAGTAGTTCATGCGAGAACGCAATTCGCAGATAACTCCTACAAGTTTAAGTACAACCTCAGAAGAGTAATATTTATCATCTGTAACTGTAAGACCTGTTGTAGAGATTACCGAAGTAAGTCCACATGCTGTATTAGCATTGTCAAATGCAGTTTTATTTAATCCTACACGAGCATCTAAGTTAACTACCTTATCATCTAATAACTTAAGCAAGTCATTTAGGTAAGGATCACAAGAATCAAAAGAATCTATAAGTCCTCCTACTGTAGGAGTACCAGTGTATTTGACGCACCCAGAAGGAACGATCTCAACACAATTATTGGTAGGGCAGCATTTAGTCATTTTCTTACAATTTAATTACAATTTAATTACAATTTAATTTTTAGGGTTGCACGTGTATCGCAGTCTAAACAATCAGCATACTTAAGAAAGCGTGCTAATGCTCTAGACTTTTTGTAATAGGGTTTTGTTAAGTACTTGATATGCTGTAGTTCCTTGTAGGCAGCCATAGCTAGTTTCTTCTTAACAGTCAAGCTCAATTCTTCTGAGTAGGTCATCGGCTTTTATATATAATTCAGTAGCTTTTGCAGGGTTGCAAAGATCAGCATGTGCCTCAGCTCCCTTTAGCAAAAACTCAATTTTGTCTAAGTAATATAACATCTTCTCATCATCACAGCAGTCTACATATTTAGCCCACTGAACTCCAAGACGACAATCAATTTTACAAGTACGCAAATGGTACCTGTTAGCTACTCCTACGTTAGGGCAGGGAGCAAATTCTAATCTGTACACACCATCAGGAAGTGGAGTAAAGCTATCTGTTCCCTCTACTGTAAGACCAAAAGAATAAGCGGTAAATGTATTTACTTCGCCTAAGATAAAGTCAAAATTATATGGATCCGAAAACCCTGGTAGAGTGATATTGATTTCTGCACTAGTTGGAGCTACTGGATATAAAGAGTTATCCAAGATAGATAAGAAAGCGCAGTCTTTGGCTTTTAATGCTTCTATGTTTAGTTGTACATTCATGGTTTAAAAAAGGGGAGTATTACCTCCCCTATTTAATTAAAGGATTGCGTAATTAATTTTAATTGCTGACAAAGTTGCACCAGTAGCATTGTAGATGCGAACAGCAAATGAGCCTGCAGCAACACTCTCCACAGCCAAGTGGATAGAGTAAGCAGCCAATCCAGTAGTGTTGATAGTCAACAAGATAACTGAATCTGCTTTTACATAAGAGTTGTTTACAGTGAATACAGCATTACCTGCAATTGCAATGTTGGTAGTATCAGTAGTGATAACTCCAGCAGGTGCATTCAAAGTAACAGCAGTAGAACGACTTGAAGCTTGAGTAACAGTTCCTTTAGTCAAAGAAACGTTTTTTACACAGCAAGTAGGGTTAGCCAATACACTTATTACAAAGTTCTCCAAAGATTCTCCTGGGATAGAGTTTGTATGTGATGTCTTAGTCTCCTTAAGGTATGTACCTGATTTTAGAATAATATCTTTCATTTTTGTTTTATTTAATTAAGGTTAAAATAAAGGGGGAGCAATTAACTCCCCCGTTAATTTTAGGAGAATGACAACCCAGTGAAGTTGGTAAACAAGTTTTCTACAGCAGTGATAACTGAGCTAGCAGTAGAGTCAACCAAAACCAATACAGAGTGAGCATTTGTAGTCTTCTTTTCAAAGCCATCAACTGAACCTTCTTCGTAGGTCAACTCATAAGCATTGTACAATTTGGTGTTATCTACGTAAAACTTAACGTCCTCGTTGTAGATAGGATTCCAATAGTAGCGAGCTTCAGCAACAGCAGGCAAGTTGTTAGTGAAGTAGTGACGCTCCATTTCAGCCATAGCCTTACCAGCACCAATAGGATACTTAATCTCTTGAGTAGTGGTTACAGGGATAGCAGAACAGAAGTTTTCAATGTCGAAATCTTGAGTGTTGTAAGGACCTTCGTGGATGTTTACCTTGAAACGTACCAAGTTGAATACATAAGGAACTGCATCAGGAACACAAGCGTTTCCGAATTCATCCAAAGTATTACCAGTAATTTTAACACCACAAGCAGTTACAGCAGCAGCGGTCACCAATACTTTCTCCCATGCAATGTTATTATAAACAGGCATTAAAGTAATATCAGAAATCAAAGGAGTTGCAATTTCAAACATACTATTATTCAAAGCATCTGCATCTGGATCACCATCAACATCAGCAGTAAAAGTAATTGCACCATAAGTTGCAGCTGGGTAATAAGCTTTCAAAGCATTCAATAAAGTACCTTCTGGACCAGTAGTAGCAGTTAATACAAGAGTGATAGCACCACCTGAACCCACACTAGCAGAAGGGATAGTCAAACTATCTCCAATAGTATAGCCAGTACCTGCAGCAACGTTAGTAATAGAAGTTACAACACCACCTGCAATAACTACAGTAAAGGTAGCAGAACTTCCTGTTCCACCTGTAGCAGCAACAGCAGTATAAGTTCCGTTAGTAGTACTAGCACCTGAAGAAGTGAAAGTAGAAACACCACCTACGTTTGTACCTGGATCAGGAAGTGTCAAAGTGTACTTATAAGTAGGCAAAGTACCTTTGTAAACGTAGCTAGCAGTTACATACTTGCTCAACAATGGGGAAGCATTGATTTTGTCAGCCAAAGTAGACATGTAAGTAGAGCAACCCAAAGAGTCACATCCACCTGCACAGTCAGCACAGCAAGCAGTTTTAACACTTACTGATTCTTGGATCATAGGTTGGAAAATACCTTTACTCCAGTATTCGCTGATTTTCAAAGTAACAACATACTCTTCATCGCAAGAGAAGCTAGGAGATTTACCATCGTTAACTTCATCAAAACCAATGTAAGTGATTTGTTGTTTAGTAGTGTTATCAGGAACAGTTTTAGTAATTTTCAAAACGTTTGATTTTTTGATCAAACCAGATTTGAAAGAACCAAACTTAGATTGACCAGAACCAATTACGATGTAACCTTCAGTAGCTGAAGGAGTAGCACCTAAGTTAGTAGTCAATTTTCCGTCATAAATGGCCAACTGTTGAGTTGCCAAAGCATCAGTGCTAGCAGAAGTAGATACTGCTGTAGGCACGAAAATTTGTGTGATTTTGTGATTCATAATTTTATGTTTTATTCAGAGTTTTTAGTTAGACGATCTTCGGCAAACACAGCTTGTGCTTGATTGTCATTTGATTGAGCAGCAAACTTAACAGCTAGGTCGACAACGTCTGACTTAGCATATTCAGGGAGTTCACAGTCTTGATTAACAGAGTTACTTCCATCAAACTTTACGTAACCCTGGACATCTATGCTAAGGGGATAACGTAAGTATGTAATGTAGACCTGGTCAACTGTAAACTTACCATCAGTATAGACTGTCAAATTATCGTTCCCCAGTGTGGCTATTGTAGTTCTCCACTTAAACGAAGGGTTATAATTATCATCTAGATACTTAGTAGTAAGTTCTCCGTGTCTAATTAAGTCTATAGTTATTGGCTCAGAACATTTGTTTTCTTTAGCTATAGCGTAAGACGAAATATAGAACATATAGTTTACTGCATCTTTCAAAGGGCAGTCATAGCCAAGGTGAAAGAGATCGTTTGTTTTAATTGGTTGTAAAAGAATATTAGATTGTTTTAAGACTTGTAAGTCGTCAATCCGTTTTCTGATAGAATCATACCCTACTCTATAAACGTTGTTAGGATTAAGTTTAGTTTTAACCCAACTAACTTGAGCTTTGTTGAGATAAACCATAATGTCTTCAATCGGGATATCAATGTTATCCTGACGGTTGACTTTGTTTATGGTTAGTTTAAACTCATAGATGAGTTCCTCAACTGAGATCATAGTTTGTGTTTATTAGAGAGCGTCAATTCTAGCTTTATTCTTTAACTTGTCCTTAAAGGAATCATATTCTTCAGTGTGCTTAGGGTCAGTTAAGAAAAGTTCAAACTCTTCAATTGACTTAGCCCATACATGCTCACCTTCGTATACAATAGAACCTTTAATTCTTACTATGTTTTTATCTACTAAGTCTTTAACAAGAGCCTTAACATCAAGCAAGTCATCACTATAAGAAGTGATCTTTGCAAACTGTTCAATAGGATCTCTGTCCATTGCACTAGCAGGTGTACGTAAGAATTCATCTATAGCATTGTAAACTTCTTCTTCTGTACTATCCATTGGCAATCCTAAGCCGATAAGTTTCTGAATCTTCTTACGCTTAACTGCAGTCATCTTATCAAGAGATGCAATAGCGCTGTTGATCTTCTTCTTGCGTTCAAAGGTTACCTTTGTTTCAACTTCTCCATTGTAAACATAGAATTTTACAATTGAGGTGTCTACTTTTCCACTTTCAATGTCATCTAATGAATTGGCTACCATATCAGTCTCCATAACCCAATAGAAATTTACAGCTTCACGGGGATTCTCCATGTTAAAGATGTTTTCACCATCTTCTAGAGTAATTCCGTTTTCTTTCATTTCGTCATAGAACGTACTATTAGGCTCTAAAGATTCGTCAAGGATTGACTCATAGTAATCTTTCAATTGCTTGATTCGTTGTACCTCAGCTTCTTTTACTTTAGGATCAAAGATGGCTCTGATTTTTGGAGAGTTCTCATCTAATCCTGTCCTAATAACTCCACGTGAATCTACACGAGGATAAAACTTTCTTGTTGTTCCTGGAATGAATGAATATCCATTCTGATACAATGATCCTTCTAACGTACGCATGTTAGAGGGTTCTTTCTTGTAAGGGCGAATAATGCGCATACCCTTGATGTTGTTGTTACTCATTTGGTTTGGTTTTTGGTTTTTTGGGTTTTAATTTTTATCTATTTGGGAGGGGCTATTAAACCCCTCCCTTATAGAATCGTTAATTAAAGACGAGGGAATTCTTTAATGATTACTGACTTAGTAGGATCTTCCAAGAAGATACCTGCGAAATCTTTCATCATGTAGGTGGAGTAAGGATCTTTGCTAGCAACAACAGTTTGTTGGCTTCCGAATCCTACTGAACCTGGGATATACTGATAGTACATGTTAGGACGAGTAGCCAATTTCACTTCACGGATTCCAGCGTCATCTTGACCACTGATATCCAAAATGATGAAGATAGGAGGAGTCTTCTTGTTAGGACCCAATTCCAAGAAAGTTGCATGCTCGTTCAATTGCTCTAGTTCTACGAACTCAACTGGACCAGTTTCAGTAGTCATGAAGTGATCGAATTGGAAAGCATAACCTTGCTTCAAACGATCTTTACCATCCATGAACTTACCTGCATCTACCATGAAGTTCTGACCGTTGAAATCTTTACGGATAGCAGTAGCTGCTAATTCCATACCAGAACGGTTAGTGTAGATTTTAACGCTACGATCTTTGATCAACACACGGTTGTAGAACAAATCTCCAACAGCAGCACGAATCAAGTTCAAAGAGAACTGACCACGATCATAATAGATAACGTTACCCAAGTGAAGTTGTTGCCACAAACCTTGCTTAGCACGAGTTGGACGACCTTTTTCATCTTTAGCGTTACCTTGACGACCCCACATCAATGTGTTGGCCTTCATACGCATCATCTCCATACGAAGCAAACGAGATACTGTAGGCTCCCAACCAACAATCTTGGTCTTTTCACCCATAGCCATAGGATCAGTTACAGAGTAGTAAGTGATGTCCAAAGGATTACCTGAAGCGTCAGTTTGCACACCCAATTTGGTTGCATCAGCCCAGTCAGTGATAGTGTGTTCAACACCATACTGTTGCAATACATCAGCCATAACTTCTAAGTTACCATCAAACAATCCCAAGCTAGAGAAAGAAGTGGTGTACTCACCCAAGATGTTACCAATCTTGAAGTACTCAGTACCTACTTGTAAGAAACGTTGGTTAACGAAATCAGAACCAGAAGCACCAATTGCACGAGCACGGAACTTAAAGCCATTCTGATATTTCTCACCTTCGCTCACAATCTGGATCTGAGTTTCTTGCTCATAACGATGTGCAGTGATGATATCGTTTACAACGAATACATTTTTGTCAAACACAATCTCGAACTCTTGTCCATCAATACCAGGTTTAGCAATGCTAGAAGCCAAGTTAACAATAACTTTAGGCAATTCAGCACGCTTCTTGATTTTGTAGGTGAACACACCATTAGGATCGTTAACCATGAAAGGCTTACCGCTTTTCATAACTAGGTCGATCAAATCGTTAGAATACAATTTAGTGTCAGTGAATAGACGGATCATCATTTTGTCATACTGGTCAGGCTTAGTGCGCAACATAGTTTCTACAAAATTCTTGTCAGTCAATTTACCCAAACCATTCTTAGAATAGAATGAGCTGGTCATGTGGGCGTTAGCTATAACTCTCCCGTTAACCCTTGGAATACTTTGATTAGGCATAGTAGTAATTTATTTTTGTTTTGTTTTGTTTATTTGAAATACTTTGAGAATGCATCTTCGTTTGACTTGTTAGACGGTGAAGACTTCTTGCTCTTAGTTTTAAGGTTATTGAACAGAGAATTGGTTTCTTCTGTTACTGCTTTTCTTTTTACAGGAGACAAGTCCAAATTGCTTTGAACTAGTTTTGCTACAGCTAAGAACTTACTAGGATCCTCTTGACGCATTTTAGCTAGTTTGTATTCAAACTCACTAATACGTTGTCCGTTTGGAAGAACGTGAGGCTTAGATAAAACGAAATCAAATAGTTCGTTTGCAGCTTGTTCGTTTAAAGGATAACCTTCAATAGTACCAGAAGCAATTGCTTTATCTAATACGTCTGCATATAACTGTTCTCTTTCTTCTTCTTTCTGTTTCATCACTTGAACCCTTGCTTCACTTTCTTGAGCAAGTACTGCTCTTTCCTGTTGCATTTTCTCTACCAACTTAGTGTGGTATTTTTGAGAGTAGGCTTCTAAGCGATCATTGTCCCTAGCGTAGTTAAGTTGATCTTGGATTTCATCTTCGTCCATTCCTGTTTTAGCTAGATACAAACGGAAAACTCTTTCCTGATTTGCTTCTACACTCAAGTCTACATTTTCTACAATCTGTTCGTTAGAGAACTTCTGTAGGTATTCTTGTACTGGAACTTTATTGATGAAGATATCTTCGATCATCTGTACTCCTGCTTCTCCGTAGGTCTCTGTTGCAAGTTGCTCTAGTTGATTCCAAGCCTTGTCTTCGATGGTATCATTCATCTTAGCTAAGAAGGTTTGTTCATTCCATTCGATTTCTTCGCCTTCTTCTACGTTAAGCATTCCTGCTTGTATCAGACCATTGGCAAAAACCTCAAATTGATTCTCTTCTCCTTCTTCATCTTCGTCATCCTCTAGGTTTACTTCTTCTTCCTCTTCTTCTTCTGCAGGTGCAGGAGTAGTTTTCTTTTTAGGTAAAGGTAAATCATCATCTCCTAAGGGGTCTTCAGAACCTGCTGGTTCTGCTTCTTCTTCGTTTAAGGGATCGTAATCTTCCCCATTTAAGATGTCTGGTTTGACGTTGGCATTGGGATCTTCTGGGGCATCCTCGAAAGGATCATCCACGGAAAAACTGTCAAAGAACTCTAAGTTCTCTAATGGATTATCATTAGTCATAATGGTTAGTTTGGTTTAATTCAAAAATAGTATTTTAAAAAATTAACACAAGAGATTAATTATTTATGATACGTTATATACAATATGTTGAAAAGGGGGATTTTGTAGCTCACAAACCCCCCAATTTCAGATCATTCTAGCGCTTTTTTGAGCCAGAATCGTACTTATTTTTATTTGTTTGAGCTATTTTTAGTTTGTTATCTATGTCTTTCTCCTTGAGTGCTAGTTCTTTCTCTCTCAAACCCATCTCTTTATCTTTAGTTATTTTATCAAATTGACTCTTAGAAATATCTTGAGCTATTTTAGTTTGTTCAATTAAAAGTCCAGTAGTATCTACGTCAGGATTATAAGAACCTTCGTTAGCAATACCTTGAAGTTGTACAATCTGAATCTTGTTCTCACGATCTAACTGTTTATTCATGTCATCACGTTTAGCGTCTTCTGCTCTCTGAGCAGCATCCATCTGCATCTTCTGTTCAAACTGTTGTTGTTGTTGATCCAGCTGTTGTTGTTTAAGAGCTTGCTCTTGTTGACGAATTTCTTCTTTACGTTTCTGTACATCACCTAAAGTCTTACGAAGACTTCTTTCAGAGTTAGCTGTAAACAAGTCTACCATCTCAGAAAGCTCTGCTCCATTCTGCATAGCAGGCTGAGCCAATTGCTTTAACTGTTCTAGGGTTACTTTGTCTTCTGCGTAAGAGGATACAAATACAAACAACTCATGAAGTAGTTCGTTCTTGCTTACTCTTAGGAATACACTCTCTAGTTCAGAGTTAAGGTAATTAAGAGTAGAAGTAGGTTTCTGCAATTCAATATACTGAGACATGTCTAGAATAGACTGATATACTTTCTGAAGTACGTTGTCATGCCAAGCAAACCAAGTTTCTGTCTGAGCAAAAGATTGAATCAAAGCATTGTTAGCAGCTGTTGCTGTATCTGATGCCTGTGAGTTACCTAAACGTTGACGAGTAATACCCACTAACTCATAAGCCTCTAAGCGAAGTTGTTGAGCTAATTGAATACGTGCTTGAATTTCTTGAGAACGTGTAAGGTCAATACGAGAGAACTGGTTAAATTGTACAGCCCCTCCTGTATTCTCAATCGAAGTGTCAATCAAGAGAGTACCTCTGTTCTTAGCATTCCACAACATTGTCTCAATAGGATCCTGAGAGTCTTTCTTAGGAACTACTTTAAGGTCACCTAAGAACACTACTCCAATTTCTTTTTCTAGTAATTCCCATAACTGGTTCATACAAATGTTATAAAGAACCTGGTAAGGTTTAAGAAGATCTAAAAGAGATTTACCTTGAGTGTTACGAGAAGTATTAATAATTCCTACTAGAGGACAATCTTGAATAAACTCTAGAGGTTCTACGTTTACGTAAATATTTGCTCCAATTTTAATTCCCCTCCACCACTCATTTATCCAAAGTTCTTCAATAGAAATATCTCCTAGATCTTTGTTTAACTTATAATCTTCAGATACAAACATTTCTTGTTGGTATCCTTCTTCATCTAAGTAAGTTCTTTTAAAGATCTTTTTCTTAGACTGCCAGTAAGCGGTAATTACGGTATAAGCATGCTGAGAGTTAAATGAAAATACGTTGTGATCAATACCCCCGTTAGCAAAGTCACCTACGTTCTCAAAAGTCAACTGCCACAAAGGATCATTAGGATCTGGAAGTGCAGGAGCCATAGGAGAGTATTCGTTATTTCTTAAGTTCTGAAGAGAACGAACTTTCAAGTGTTCTATTTCTTCTCCTGTTAAGTTGTAACGATCTACAATCTCAGTCATTGAAAGAACTTCAATAAGACCTAATGCCCAACAATCAGAAGTGTACTGAGCATTACGGTTACCTAAGTACCATACGTTAGAAGGGTTCTCTACTTTATAATTAAATCCTAAGCGAGAGTTATCAGGATAAAAGTGGTGAAACTCTTTACCTGTTACCAAGAAATCTAGGAATGACTGTTGAGACTTTTCTTTAAAGTTAAAATGATATTTAAGAGCATTAAGAGTTTTGTTACCCCACTCTTCAGCAACTGAAGTATAATCCAAGATTTTATTCTGAATGTCTTGCTCCATCTGTGCTCTTTGTTCAGGATCAATCTCTTGTCCTTCTAGCTGAGCTTGAAGATTTTTTAAGAAGTGTTCCTTGATTAAGTCAGTTCTAAAGTCAATAGTTTCGTTAATCGCTTCATCATCTACAGCTTTTACTTTGTATTTGTGAGGACGGTTAATCAACTCTCCCTTTAACTGATTGATAGGAGGGTTAACTATTGGATAGTGCTTTAAGTGCTGAGGAACATCTGGATCCTGGTTAGGAACATCTTCTAAGTAGCTGATTAGCTCCTGATAATCTGCTACGTTTGTATAGTCAGTAAAGTTAAATTCACCGTTAAGTAAACGGTAGTTCTTTCTAAATTCTACGTTCTGCTTGTATTGTGCAAATGCAATATTTGCAAAGTAGTCCATAGTAGACTTTATCCATTTTTCAGACTGCTTATACTCCAGGCTTACAAATTGCTCAGGGTAGAAGTAGGCATGATTAACGGGATCTACATGCTCTTTAAATGCTTCAATAATCATTTTAGTATATTTGTTTTAGTTTAGTAGTATTAGTAGTATTAGTATCGGAAGGGGGATGAGGTTGTACGGAATAAAGAGTTTCCTTTCTTCTCTCTGAAGTAAGCTTGTATTCTATTGTCGTCACTAGAGTTTGAGATGACAACCTGTGTAGTAAGAGTTTTAGCCATAGCTAAAGTTAATCCAAATGAAATAACTCGGTCAACGTTTAACTTAGGAGTAAACTTAATTAACTCCTTAATCAAGAGAGGATCTAGTATTCTAGTTACACCTAGTCTTTCTTTTATGATAGCTCCGTCTTCATCCCTCTCTACTTCTATTACCTCGGTTATGTACTCGATGATAAGAGACATCAAATAGTTTTTAATGTCTTTGGTCATGTGAATACCGTAGTCACGGTTTACTGTAGAGTTAGGGTGGATGTCATTCAGAAACTTAGGGGTCTTCTCTAGAACTTTGGGAGATTCATTCTTATCTACACAATGCTGGATAAAACCATAGTCCATGTTTTCACAAAGAGTCTTAGCATTGTAATATTTAAGAAGCATCTTAGTCATCTCATACCAAGTCTCAATCTTCTTAGGACGACCTGTGTAACAAGCTACAACTATGTTCTGCCATCCTTCTCCACTTAGATTATGAACCCTCTTATAAATATAAGTAGAACCCAAAGAAGTTGAGTAGTGTGCCTGTGACTGTTTGTATGGATCCGTTCCTGCTGTATAAAGTCCATAGGGGGCTTCTGACAGAGGATATTCCCAAATCTGAACACAACCCTCAATAGGATCTGTGGACTTAACAGGGAAGTTAATAATAGGCTTCTTGTCTGTAAACTTGTGTCTTATCTTTCCTTCAGAGTTAATGAAAAGTTCTACGTTGTCTGCTTGAATTTCTTGAGCACTTAGTTTCTGTAGTTGTTCTTGAAGTAAGTCTACAGGGAATATGTTCTGAGATAGTTCTAAGAAACACTCTTCGTGATTCAAAGGATAGTACATTACTTCTTTTAAGTAAGCCTCTAATCCGTTTGATTTCTTAGTCTGTTCTCTAGACTTTAAGATAAGTTCTTTTCCTTTCTCTTCGTCTGCTACCCAGATCTTAATTATATCTAACTCAGAAGCTTCTTCCTTACCTAAGTAAAGTCCTAGGGGAGTTTCTTGCTTTGGAACTTTCAAAGAACGTGTACCTGGAATAAATAGTCCATAAGACTTTCCTGTCTCATTAGATTCTACAGGAAGAAAGTTATAGGCTTCAGGATTGTTAAAGAGTTCTTCTAGGTCTGCTGCCTTAGTCATATCTCCAGAAGTTCCAATTACGAAAGGAGAACAACGCCAGCCATAAGGACTGTCAAAACAAGGAGTAGTTGCCGCTAAGCAAGAAAGGATCTTTCCTTTTCCTCCTTCTTCCAAAAGAAACGAAGATAGAGTAAGACCTGCCGCTGCTTCCGTATTGTTGCCTTCATCAAAGTTACGTACGTGAAACTTAGACCACTCATTACGAGAGTTAGTTCTCTTGTCTTTGAATCCTAAAGTTACCTGTCTCTTCCAGTCATCTTCAATACGAGGAAATCTAAAGTAGTCAGGAAGGTTTCTAATACCTAAGTCTACATAGTCTGTGATTACTTTTAAGTCAGGTTGGTTAAGCGCAGATATCAAATTGTCAGAACCTTTCTGTGTAATGGCTTTGTGAGCCATATAAGAAGAAGTTAAAACTGACTTAGAGATACGTCTTGATCCTACCATCACAACTCCTTTCTTTCCGTCTACGTGATTTTCTGCTTTGTGGATAGTTTCGTCTACTGCTAAGTAGGTATCCCAAAGCTGAGGTTTGTCTAGCTTTCTAATTTGACGCTTACCTACCACTGTATCTATGTATATAGACCAGTAGTTTAAATGCCAATAAATAAAAGGCGAGAAATAGAATCCATTAATAGTTACACCTTCTGTAATCTTTTTGTCTTCGTTCTCCCAAAATGCATCATACTCCTCTGAGCCAATCTCAGGGAAGGACTTAACATTAATAAAGAATTCTGGACTTTCTAGATTAGCGTGCATATTAATTGAATTGTTTCATCTTACCGTTAATCTCTTGAGAACCTCTAGCTTCTGCTTTCTGCTCTTCTTTCTCTCTTAGTTTATCTATTACCTCAATAATTTGAGCATAGTCTTTTAAAGCTTGTGTAAGAGATTTTATCTGTGCTTCAATAGTTGCCACTACTAAGGGCATTTGTCCCCCATTAGCAGTAGATTTCCAAGCAAGTCTATCGACTAACTCATGAAAAGGATTATTGTCTACATAAGCTTTTAATTGATCAGCTTTTTCTTGAAGCCAATCTAATTCAAATTCTACGTAACTATTTTTCTTAACGGCCATTTGAGTATTTCTTTAAAAATTCTTCTTGAGACATATTCATGATGTCTTCTAGTACACGTGCATAGAAGTCTTCATCTCTGCCTGTTTTACTATATGAGTACCCTGCTTTCCAAAATATCTTAAACGTCTCGAATAAGTTATCTTGCAAAGTAAAGTTTACATAGGGCTGGGAGGTTGGTTGGTTGTCTATCATCTTATTTTGCTTTAGAAGAAACCTTAGTTAAAGGTTTGTCGGCAGGCAAGAAGTAGATCTGAACTCCACACTTGCTACCTGGTCTTTTGTCGCAACCATTCTTGATGGTTACTTTTCTGTGCTTTTCCATTTTAATTCTATTTTATGTAAGGGATGATCTGCGTTCCAATCTGCTATTCCACAATCTGAAGATAGAGATGCCGTTTTGTAGGTACAGATGCAGCCACAAAACGAACAGTGAAGTTCACTTCTGTCAGTGCTGTAGTGCTTGCCTGTGAGTTGTACATACTCGGTAGAAGTGACTGCGTTTCTCGAATTGTAGGGACAATTAATACAAATGTCCATTCTGTCTGCGATAATGTTCTGTTTTTCATTGCTTAGTAATTTAAACTGATTCGCTGTCTTCGTTGCTACTCCCTCCAATACTTTGTTCAAATTCTTTAGCCCCTTCAGGCTCAGGTCCATGTACTCTTTGTAAGGATTCATATAATTTCTGGTGGTTTAATAATTGTGTCTGATATGTTCTGTCCATATACTCTATAGTTTGTTGGTTGTAGAGTTTTTTGGATTGTCCTCTTTCGTATCTGTCTTTAAATAGTTTAAGCCAATCTTCTAGCATGTAGTAGTTAGCATAACCTCTGATTGCTGTGAGTCCTTGTCTTTCTGTTTCATAAGTTAACAGATACTCTGACTTAAGTTTCTTAGCTATTAATTTGATTGCTCTAGAAGGGTTAAATACTAAAACTCCTAATCCAGATAATCTTACTTTAACTGTAGGTAGTTCTACTATATCCTCTATGGTCTTTTTTAGATACCATTCGTATACAGTACTTACCTTATCAATAGTAAGACCCATTTCTTTTGCTACATCAGAGTAAGCAGCGTAAGTCTTAATTTCAATAGTTTCGTATGTATCTCTTATCGAGTTCATGCAGTTGCTAGAGCTTCTTGTTTAAGAACAGGTTGATCTAAAGTAGAAAGAACCAGAGTAAGTGTGACACCTTGCTTGCTAGTAGGACACAATCTTGGGTTGACCGCATTCTTTTCTAAGATGCCCATCTTTCTTAACTTCGTTATCCCATTAGAGATAACTTGTATTGATGTGTCAAACTCACTGGCGATTCTTTCTTTTACTACTTTATCTAAAGTACCGTAAAATGAACTATGGGCTAATATACTGGTGTATAGATCGGATAATCTATATCCCGCAAGTCTTAGTAGTACATCAATGTATGCCTGATGTAACTTAACTCCTTCTTCGTATTTACGTGCTACTTTCATTGGTTGGTTTGGTTTAACATGAACAAATATACTATCTTAACAAAAAAAGTCAAGTTATATGTTAACTCAAAGAATACTTTTAACTTAAGATATTAACCGTGTTAACCCAACTCTTAACACCTATGGTTATTTTAGTGAAAAACTATGTCTAGACAAAAAATAATTAAAGATTATATTTGTACAAGGAGGATTTGTTATGTCGATGGATAAAATTAAAAAACCAAATGCCCAGGAAGTATTTGATATTTTCTTACTAGCACTCCAAGATGAGCAGGTAAAGCTAGAAGGAGATATAGGAGGATTTAAATTAGCTCTCTATGATGGCTTTAAAGCATTTACTTATCGTAAGAAGTATAACGAAGAGATGCTATTTGACTACATTGAAGAGGCTTTAACAGAACTTTTAGACGAAGATCAACCTATGCAACAGACTGACTACATGCATGCTCAGAAGTCAGCAGGAATTTAATTCCACAATTTATCAACACACGAGACTACTTATCTAAAAGTGACATTACCTTCGTAGTGACATCACATCTTTGTGTTCGCAGACGAGGATTAAAAAGTAATCTGCTAGAAGTTGGATTGTATGAGTAGCCCTCAGAGGTGAAAAGAGGTTTCTCCGATAGTGTCAAAATGTTCTAATAAAGTTTACAGTGCTCTAACCTACAATTAATAGACCGTAGGCAATAAGTGGACAGAATAGAGACTTAGCTTCTGAGAGGCTATTTGGTTAAAAACTGCTGTAATATAAGTTAGAATAGAAAGTCAAAATAGACTACTTCTCGAAGAGAGAAGGAACCTATCCTATTTTAAACTTTCAAACCCATTCTTAAACGACTTCTCTAAAGCCTTAGAATAAGCTTTTCTGTTATGAGGAATACCTTCTACAGAAATAAACATAGCATTAACGTAAACTACTTTACTAGCTTCTCCTTGAAGAAGAATTCCATTTACGTTAATTTCTGTACTTACAATATATTCTCTTTTCAGAAACTGTAAACCTACAATATTTACAAGTTGTTCAGGCATTGCAATGGATTTGATTGTTCCTGAAATAGGACTGCCCTCATTACATAATTGGTACTTTGAAGAAGCAATCTCTTCTAGAGTTGTTTGTGCTCCAAAGATTATAGGTCTTCCTCCTATCTCTGTTACAGTAGCAATTGAAGTTACAGTGTCAATTTTGTAGCATTGAGCACTCAAAGAAGTCATCATAGTGACTAAAGCGGAAAGTATAAATAGTTTTTTCATAGTTTTAATAGTTAATAAGTTACTGCTCCAGAGTATCCAGGAGCTATTAGATATAGATTTAAAGTTCCTCCACTAGTTAAAGTAGAAGTTGTATGATTAGTAACTCCTGGGTAAGTTGTTCTTACATTTGTCGTTGCTGCTACAATTGAATTGTATTGTGCAGTTGTAAAGATCCTCACATCAGGAGCTATTCTCCATTTAGAAAACCTTCCTGCCTTTCTTGCTGCTACGTAGTATTTATCTGCCACAGTTATTTTAGAATCATCATTGACATCAAACATTTGAAACGTCAAACCAGTCTTAGCTGTTTTATTAAGAATGAGGTCGGATACTGCTTGAATGTCTGTTGTAGTATAAGCCTGTATTCTGGTTGGAGCATCTACTTGAATTGTAAATTGATCTCCGGTTACTGTAGTTCTTGAAAAAGAATAGTATCCTGATGAGTTTGTATTTGAGGTAGCATCTAATGAGGTAGATGATGTTGTAGTACTTGAGGATGTATTTATTTCCCAACTAGTACCAGAAAAAGAACCTGAAGTAACTAGTGTACTTGCTAACCAAGCACTACCTGTAGATATACCCATTATTTCTTGGTTAGAACCATCTGCGGTGAATGTTCTCCAAACTACTATTTGTTTTGAAGCTTGGCTTTTAATAAAGTACAAATCCCAGGTGTAGTTCACTCCAGTTCCTGAATATTTACAGTTACCTTCATATCTTACTCTAAACACATCTCCGTAAGTTGCATCTGTATAACTTTCAGTTGAAATATAAGAAACATTATTATCTGTAGAGCTATTATCTACCGAACCAATATGAATAGTTGGTTGGTTAGGATTGGTAGCATTTCCATTATATCCAGAACTAGAACCTGTTCCAAAAGTAAACCATGAGTTAGCATTTACGTGACCTGATGAATAGGTAGTGCCTGCGTAAGAAGGACTAAATCCAGAAGGAAATGTAACAGCAACAGATGTTTCATCTGTATTAGCAGTAGAAAAAAGTACTGAGGTTCCTCTTCCTCTATCTGAAGGAATACCTGATGTTATCTTAGCAAAAGTACCTGACTTAGTAGTAGCACCTGCTGTACTCTTATAAAGCTTTACAGGGACGTTAGAGGCACCTGAACCATTTGCACTATACAAGTATCCAGAATAGGTGAATTGTGCACTCAGTGAGTTCACAAAGAAGAATAGAATAACAACCCATCTCATATTAATAACTTTGCTCCCATTAATAGTTGAAAGTTAAGAATGTCTTGACCAGCTACATAGGTTCCTCCTCCTGTAACTCCTATACCAAATGTCTTAGTCATCTTCCAGGTAAGGTTTACAAAAGGAATTACAATAGGTTTAGCTTTAAATAAAGACTCTGTATAATATTTAGAGTAAGGAGAATAGATACCAGCCATAATAACTGTAGCGTCTATATGCTTAGTAAGTTTTCCCTTATACATAAAACCTCCTATAACAATAGTAGAGATCATCTGTTCTCCATAGAGTTTACCATAAGTTCCAGCAGCTCCATAGAGTGCTGTAAAGTTCTTGACTGAATTTACTCTAACAAACAGAGCTGTGTTAGAGAAGGCTTTAGGCATCAGACTCATTCCATCTGATACTACACTAATGTGTTTGTTGCCTTTTTTGTTTGCCCCTATCCACGAGCGTACGCATGAGATATTACCGATCTTAGCATTAAGCATGTAATCGGCTGAAAACCCAAGAGAAGAAGTACCATCCCCTTTTACTCTTGTAAAGGAAGCAGTACCTCTTGCATCTTGTGCTCCATCAGACTTAGTCTGAATACCAACTAAATCACCAGTTACTAAGATCGCAGGCTTAGCAACTTCGGCTTTAGCTTTATTGGCTGCTTTTGCAGTACCACTAGACTGAGACTTTTGTTGCTCAGTTTTAGTTTCTTCTACTTTTTGTTCTGAGGGTTTCTCGGTTTGTACTTCCGTTTTTTCTTCGGTTTTACCACTACTTCCTGAGCCACTTCTGCTTCCACTGCTACCACTGGAGCTTCCACTACTGCTTCCGCTACTACTTCCACTACTGGAGCTGGAGCCACTGCTTCCTGAAGCACCATCTCCGCTGCTTCCTGAATTGGGATCTGGGGAATTTCCACTTGAGGTTCCTGAGGTTTCTGAGGAGTTAGATCCACCGTTTGATTGTCCACTTTCTCCTGACGAGCTGCCAGAAGAATTAGAATTACTAGAGCTACTGCTAGTACGATTCCGAGAGTTAGTTCGATTGTCATTGTTATTGGTTTTATTGTTGGTTCCTACGTTAGTTCCTGAAGAAGTACTAGAGCCTACATCTACGTTAACACTTCCTACATTTGATATAGCCCCTAAGTTCATAACATTACTTACAATGTTTAAGGTTGCATTTGTAGTCGTTGTTGTTGTAGTTGTTACTCCAACTCCTTGACAGGGTGATGTATTTTTATACTTCAAATATACACTATTTATCCAATTATCAAATGTTCCGTCTGTTAATTCTGTGTAAGAGAAAGTTTGGACTTGTCCATAGTAAGCAATTACTATAGGACTAGACATATTTGCGTTAATAAATTTTAACTCTTGTGTACACGGATCTGTGTACTGGTATACAAATTGTTGGGCTGCAAGGGGACTACAGACTAAAAAAATTAAAATAAAAATAACTCTTAGTGTTTTTGTCCAAGTTTCCATCCCTCTTTTAAATATTTTTCTACTTCTTCAGGTATAACTTTCTTTTTAATACCCTCTTTACTTATATACTTTCTACCCAAACATACTGTTCTATTTCTAATAGCTTGTTCTGTAGATACAGGTTTTCCTTTTAATTTTTCTCTTATTTTATCTTTTACTTGTTCTGATCTTTCTTTTCCATACATAGGATTATTAGTTCCAGCCATCCTACCTCTTAATTCTTCTTTTTTAGTTTTTATTTCTTTCTCTGAATACCAATCTTCATACTTTTTACCTTTTCTACCACTAGTTCTACCCTTCCAAGATGCAGATATTCTTCTTTTAGTTTCCTCTGTACAAGGAGAAGTATTTCCGTCACCTCCTAAAGTTAAGTTTACTAGTATTCCTCCTTCTATCTTTCTTTTATATTGATTGATTAATTCTATTTCTTTCTTACAAGCTTCTTTCCAAGTTAAATCTGTATACAAAATTTTTACCTGATATTCGGTTTTATTTACAATATGATTCCAATACTTATTTCTAGCATGTTTTGAATATGCTCGTTTTTCTGTTTTACCTATACCAATATAAAACAATTCTTGAGTATCAAGTCTAGTATGTGAGTATACAATTGCCATAGATTTTTAATACATAAAGCTCTGACCTTTTAGGGACAGAGCTAGTATGCAAAAGATTAATAATATTTTAGTTTTTAAATACACCTGCCTTAATGAGATTTTGAATCACATTAGTACAAGCAGTTTCTAGAGACTTTCTGGTAGCTTTACCGACAGTACTTTGAGAAAACTTCATATCGTCAAGAGACTTTAAGAAAGATTCGCCTATCTTTTGTGATTCGCCTTCTCCAGATCCAATGTATATCTGACCTGTCTTTGCGTCAACAAAACGAACTTGTAAGCGAATAAAGGTAGTGACAGCAACCTTTGACTTAAGACCTTCAGCTTGCTCGTCTTCATCAACAGCAAAATCAGCCACAGTAACATACACAAAATATTGAGCAGGTTTAATCTTACCTTTTCCATCAATGGGTTCATCAAATACACCTTTCTTTGAAGCTTTGAACTGAGTCACCATCCTCTCCTTGATCTCACTCTTCTCCTCAGTAAATACAAAACGATTTGTTTCATCTAAATAGTCTAATACGGATTCTGCAAAACCTAAGCCTACGTTCTTTTCCTGTAAAGCAGGATACAAACTTAAGACTTTTGTCATGTCTACACTAACTACTTGAACTGTTCTTTTAATAGAATCTGTATAACCAGATACACTTGAGATGTCCTTAGATACTACAGGCTCATCATCTGTGGTTGTTTTCATACTACCACAACCAAACAATACAACAGTCAATAACAGACTACCAAGGATCTTCTTCATCTGGCTTTGGTTTAGTTGCTGGAGCAGGAGCAGGAGAAGCAGCTTTTTCAATTGTCTTCTCTCTGATAATAGTAGTGTTACCACCACCAGTATTTGCTTGTTGCTTTTGTTCGTTGTTCGTAGTGATGTTAATCACAGGTGCAGGGGCTGCTACAGCAGTTGGAGTTTCTGGCTTTTCATCTTCTCCACCACCTAAGTGAGTAGCAAACCAAGCACCTCCTGCTGTTACAGCAGTAGTGATTGCTCCAATGATTGTTTTTTTGATAGCGGACATACCGCCTTCTTCTTTTTCTTCTGACATGATATTATGGATTAGTTGTGTTTGATAGTGATTCTCCGTCTTCCTCATCGACCTTCTGTATTAACATCTTGTCTCTGTCTTCAGAGTTAAACCAGTAGTCAACTACTTTGTTTAAATTACCTACAAAAGCACCTAAGAGAATAAGTAGCATTTCTTTCCAGTCTTCTCCAATAGAAGCTCCTAAAAATACTGCTGCATTGATACCGAGAATAATTAAAGTAAACAAACCTAATACGATAGCGGTAATTCTCCAACGATTGGCTTGCATTTGTTGTAGCATGTAGTAGAACCTGTTTTTAGAATCTACTGCTACTGGTTCTGCTTGGGTAAAACCAAGTGCTTTTTTTATGTTCATTTTTGTACGATTATTTTAGAATGTAATACTTCTGTCTCAGTAGTTACAGAAAGAATATAAACGCCATCAGAGAGACGATCTAGGTTTGCACTATACTTGTACTTACCTGCAGGCATACGTTGTTTTAGAATGGTCTGTATACGTCTTCCTACCTCATCAGAGATAGCCATGTCTACGTTAGAGTCTTCTTTAATTTTAAATTGAATCTGAATATCTCCTTCTGTAGGATTAGGGAATACTATAATAGAGTTAAGGTCATTAAGCGAAACAGTTCCTTTGTTAACTCTACGTACTTCTACAATACCCATAGCAGGAATGATGTTCATATCCTTAGAGTCCTTGTCTCCTACGTATTTAGCACCTGTCCATAAAGCTGCAGTTGCCCAACTATCTTGGGGCTTCTTAGCAATGAACTGAACTGTAAATGCTTGTTCTCCGTCATTAAGTAAGTTTTCGTTAGTTAAGTCCGCACCTCCCCAAGAAACAATACCATTAGAAGGGTTCATGTAAGTAGTCCACTTCATCATCTTTTCAGTGTTCTCAATACCTTTAAATTCTAAGTAAGCTGTGTCATACCTAAGATCTAACTGTAGTGCACCTAAGTTCTTTCCGTTAGTCAAAACTTTAACAGGAACGTTAACTAGGTTTCCTTCATTTACAGATACTTTAGGCATGTTTACCTCAATAGTTTCTGCTGGGAAATCATAAGTTACAGTTTCATCAATAATGTATTTCTTAGCATTAGCTTGATTAGTAATTTTGATAGGAGTCAAACGAGCCATCTTAAATCCTGTAGAGTTTGCATCTCCTTTAACAGCTACATAGTAAGTAATAGAATCTCTTCCATCTACAGAATAAGTAAAGTTATTTACAGTAGAGTAAGTAGCAGTTAAGTTAGAAGCAGATCCGTTGATTGAATTATATTCAGCAACTGTAAAGAACATTACATCTTTCTTAGAATTAGGCCAAGCAGAGAATCTACCTGCCAAACGTCCGTATACAGAGTATACATCAGCAATAGAAATATCACCAGTAGTACCGTTTACATCCATTGTGTAGTAATCAAATCCTGCAGGAGTGTATTGACCTAAGATAGATTGATTGATCTTCTGTGCATCAGCGGTAGAGAATACGTTACCTGGAGTCATTGTATCGCCTTTAACTACAATACGTACATCCCAATAAGTAGTATCTAAGAACTTACGGAATACAGTAACCCCATTAGAGTTAGTTTTCTGTGCAGCAATTTCAGTCCAAGTAGAAGAACCCTTAGCTCTTTTCTCTAAGCTAACTGTAAGATTCTTAGCGTTAGATCCTGTAACGTTTTTAAACTTAGTAGCAAATCTCAATACCTTTTGGTTGAAGCGTCCACCATATGAGTAAACTACCAAAGTAGTATCATTACCCCAGTTAGTAGCAGCTCTGTTAGAGAACGACTTAACACCTGCAACTTTTAAGGTCTTGATAGAATCTAAAGTATTCCAAGTAGACTCAGCAGCGTGAGTAAAAGTCAAATCAAATGTAGCTCCATTAGAATAGTTGTAAGTAGAATTAGTACCTGTATAAGCCAAGGTAACTGTTAAGAATCCTTGTGTGTTACTATCTACGTACTGAAGGTATTGATCTGTAGTAGAAATCTTAAGAGAGGGAACAACTGCAGTAAAAGCAGTTTTATCGTAGAACACACGGAATTGCATACCTGTGATCTTCTCTGAAGTAGAAGTATTATAGAAATGTAGAGGAGCAACTGTTTTACCAACAGTGTTAGTAGCTACTTGATAGCCTGAGTCAATTACTACCCAGTGACCTGTACCTGGAGAGGTAGCAGAAGATTGTGCTGATGCATTGCCAACCAACAATGTGAGCACTCCGATGAAGATTTTAATTAATTTGTTCATTTTGTTTTTATTTTACTTAATTTGTGTATTTGTTCTACAGCGTTTGCCTGTAACCAAGGCTCTGGGGTTGGTAGTTTGTTTATAAAACTTAACTCGTATATGTAGCACTTAAGTTCTTCTTCTTCTTCTAGACTCTGAGTTACTGGATGTAACAAATAGTTTAAGTGAAGACTCTCATGTACTAGAACGCAAGCTAAGTTGGCTATTGAGTTCATCTTTGCATCTCCTACGGCTATGTAAATAGTGTTTCCGTCTTGAGAGATGTTATTAGAAGAATAGGGACTAATCCAAAAGTCTACTATGTCGCAGACATCTATTAATCTAATGTATACATTGACATCTGTTTGAGCAATTAATGCTAAGGCTGAGTCTACCTTTAAATCCCAACCATCCCCTGCCTTCATCACTTTAATCTGAGAAAAGCAGGGAATAGAAAGAATTAGAAAAAGACTTACAAAAAGTCCTTTCATTTATTTAATGTCTTCTGATTTAATTAAAGTGTAGGTAAAAGAATCTCCCTGTAATTTAGCACCTTTCTCGCAGATTGCAAGAAATTTATCAAAATCAGCAATCTTTTTAAATACCTGGCAACCATGTGACCAGTCGCCAACTTGCTGACTATCAACTCCTGCTTTGTGAATGTTGATACCAAATACTCCAGTCTCAGTTTTATCTTCTTGGTATACTCCGTCTTTAGTATAGTCACGGAATACAGTAAGAGGAGCTTTCTGCTTAAGACACTTGTATTTACCTTGGTGAAGACCTACACCATGTGATCCTGGATATTGTCCTGGTTTAACACGAGCAGTTCCACCACCGTTATCTGTGGTACAAGGCCAGATATGGAACTTCCATTCTCCGCCTTCTTTATAGCTCAAAGTCATCCAATCATCAAATGCATTGGTAACTTTTTGTCCTGTAGCACTATTACGAATACCAATTACATTGATATTAAATTCTCCGTTCTCGAAGTATTTGTGCCCTTTAGCTTTAACAGCTGCTTCGATTTGTTCTCTAGTAAAACTCATAGTATTTTATATTTTAATTTATAGTTTATAGTTTATAGTAAATTAATCCTCAGAACTAGCTCCAGGTTTTTTCATAATTTTCTCTGCGCTTGTCAAAGAAAGACAACCAAAAGCCAACAAAGCAACTGCATCCACCAAAGGAACAGAAGGAGCAAAGTGAGACTCTGTAAAAGAGTTAGCGTACAATGTAGCGCATAGTGTAACTGTGCATGCTAATCCGCACAATCGTTTCATGGAGACAACACCCTTCTCATCTTTGAAGAGTCCGCCAATAAAGTTTAATAGTTTCATATGTTACCTTTTTTATTCTTTAAGAATTTAATAATGTCTTCTATGACCCACTTAGAAAGTAGGACAGTGAGAAAAACAGTTAAACTCACCAATACAGTGATATCTGAGAAAATGTTCAAAGCGACTTCGGACTTTCATAGATAGTAGAGGCGAGAAAAGGTTGGTTATGGGCAAAGATAAAACTTTAAAAAAATAAGTCAACTGCTTAACTGTAAAACAAAAAACCCCCAGATTTCTCTGAGGGTCTCAATAAATTACTTAATACTTTGTAATACTTTGTAATACTAATTAAAGTACTTCATCGTCTCCCATTTGGTAGACAGTAGGGTCTTCAACTTCTGTAGCAATGTGCTCATAAGTCTCCAAGTTAATTTGACCTTTACCATAGGTCTCTTCAATGTTCTTGAAGAACTCTGTTTGTTCTTTGCTTACTTCTTTCATAACGTCTTTTACTTGAGCTTTTACAGACTCAAGATCAGCCATTTGAAGTTCGATTTTGCCCAAATCCATAATCACGTTCTGGGTTTTCTGTTGGAAGCCTTTGATAGCTTCGATTTCTTGTTCGGTTAACTTAGTTGCCATAATATTATTTTAGTTGGTTTATGCAAATATAATTCCTTTTGCTGAGATAATGACAAATTGTCTAAACAATTAAGCTTTTTCTAAGCCCAATTCTTCGATAGCCCAATCAGCAATTACTGAATCATCAGTACCCCAAGTGGATACAATTGCTTCAGGAACGCTTAAGTTACCTTCTGTCAAAGTGGCACCTACGCTTACTACTTCAACTCCTTCAGTGTCAGTAGAGATAGATTCAGCTTTAATAGCCCAGTACAAAGAGATGCTGCTAGGGAAAAGAGAAAAAGAAAGAACTGTTAAGTCCAAGTACTCGCCAGCACCTTTACCAGGTACGTTAACGGATTTAATTTTTGTTGCCATGTTTATTATTTAATTTTTTGTATACGTTGCAAAGATAATTTAATAGATTAAAATGTCAAGAGAGATGCCTATTACATAGCAAGATGGACAACTCTTTTCCAACCTGTACCATCATAAAAACATATAACGTGTAAGTCTGTATTATAAACTTGTAATCCTTCTGCTGGAGACGTAATAGCATTAATCTGAGCAGTCGTCATTCTTGGAGCAAGGAATCCTTGAGTTGTAGAATCAATCTGAACTTTTGCTGACGGAGATAGCGTTATGTATGAATTATTACCTGAACCAAAAATTGATTGACCCGTTGCTCTAACTTCAAAATAAAATTCAGACATTGTTAGATTTGAAATCCCATAACCCCAACCCGTGGCAAAGTCAACTTTATATGCTTGTGCTGACTGACCTCCTCCCGTTGCGTCACCTATTTGAACAAGACCATTTCTAAAAGAAGTAACTTGATTATCAGAAACTTTAAATAACTCTGTCCCCGAACTATTCTGCACCAACAATGAACTTGTAGCTGAAGTAGAACCAGATCCCCTAACAACTAATCGTGCACCCGAAATTGAGGTAGAACCAATTGTTACGTTTTGATAAGCATTTGACAACTCAAAAATAGTAACTGTATCAGTTCTTATTATATGATTACCACGAGCATCGTAAAACATACTACCATCGGCAGTAATTGAATTAGGATAAGTTCCATCACTTGTACGACTTAAGTAAAGTCCTGTATCATTTAACTTAGTTGTTCTGTTTGCTGTAGAACTAGAGGAGATAATATCTCCACCATATACATTTAATTTAGAGACAGGTGTTGTTGTTCCTATACCAACAAAGTTGGTCCCTCCATTCATTGCAAGTATGGAGGTATAAGTTCCTCCAGTTTCTTTCTTCAAAAAGTTAAAAGCAAGTGCTGTTGAGTATGCTCCCCAAATACCTCCGCCTGAGCCAGGATTATCTGCAACAAACTTAATAGCTGCGTTACTTTGCGCTGCACTTGGAGATACTTGACTTGTTAAAGCAAATTGTGGGACACCACCTGTACCAGAAAGAGAATGTCCTCCATTAAGAGTTAACCCATAAGACTTAAGTTCAGCATAACCATAACTTGCCCCACCAACTCTCAATATACCTCCATCTGCACCTCCACTTGTTAATGTCATGTAATACACATTGCCTAAGTCCCCAAACCTTGCACTACCATTTACATCTAGTTTGTATCCTGCGTCTGTGGTTGTATTAATGCCAACATTTCCTGTACTGTAAACTTTTAGTGCATCAATGTTATTATTCCTAAGAGTATAAGTTGGAATACCTGATCCATCAAACTCATAAGAATAACCTGCAATGTTTGAGTTTATTTGTACTCTAAATCCTTGACCATTTGGTGCTCCTATATAGTGATATGTAGAAGTTCCTCCTGTTAAAGGCCAATTTGTAATATAACCAAAAGTATTTACTCCAGCTAAGTAGTTTGGACCAATACTATTTATTGCTAAAGCAGTAGAATTATTTGCATTGTTCGTAAAAGTAGGAGCTACTTCTAATGCAACAAAAGTTTGACTAACTGCATCACTCATATTTATTGTTGGATTGATTCTTACAGCAATAGCTCTAGTACCCGCTAATCCATTTATTGTAGCATCAATATGGACCAGAGACTGTGGGTTAATAGCCTCACTAGATGCAGCAGAATAACTACCTGTAATATAAAGTCTAGAGTTCTGTATTCTTACCCCATGTCTCTGTGTTCCTGAAAATGAACCTAACGTATATGTAGGATTGATGTCTAGTCCTACTAATACGTCATTATTTGCTGCTGCTACAAGTGTATTGTTGAAGTATACTCCTCTTGCAATAAGTGAAGCCGCAGTTGTTGAACCTGCTACTACAAATTTTGCATTACTGTCTATAGTAGTTCCTACAAGAACATTGCCGGTTGAATTTATATTAAGATAAGTGACTGTGTCATTTCCATTTGATATAAAAAACCCACTTCTACCATAACTGTGACCAATTATATATTTTTGTGTACCTCCTCTTGAAAAAACCATATAAGACGGTCTCAGATCACTGTCAAGTTGAGAATTAATCTCAAAACCTGTCGCAGCACCAGTACCATCTATTTTTAAAACAGTACCTGTAATTGAACTACTAAACCTTCCTGTCCCATTAACATCTAACTTATATCCTGCATCGGTAGTAGTGCCTATCAACAAGTTGTTGTTTGTTGACAATCGCATTTTTTCTTCTGTTCCAAAAGAACCATTTTGACACCAAGTATAATACCATCCACCACCAGAACCATTTTTAAATCTAAACTCACCACTACCCCCAGTAAAATGAACGTACTGCGATGTGCCGTTTCCAACAAAATTGCCTCCAACATCTATGTTTCCAGTACTAGTAACTCCACCTACAGTAATCGCATTGGTGGTGGTGTTCCCTGCTGTAGTTACACTAGCAAGTGTAGGAGCAGTAGTTAAGTATCCTTGTGCTGCTACCCAAGTCTCTGTTGCTATGTTCTGCCAAAGAGTTCCGTTGTATAAGTTATTTTTATTTAATGTAGAGTCATAGACTTGAAGACCAGTTGCAGGGGTAGCTATAGAATTTTTTTGACTAGTAGAAAGTCTTGGTTGTAAAAATCCTTGTGACTCCGCATAAAGGGAAAGAATAGCAGAAGCAGGTTTTAAAACACCTGCCGACTGGTAAAGATCATTCCCTATTCCTACTCCTCCTGTAGTGTTGCTAGGAACAAAAGATATTTTTGCATATCCATTAGTAGCAGCTATAAAATCTAGATGATCACTACCTTGTCTTTGTATAGTCCATCTTGCAATACTTTCCCAGAATCCTATTGAAGGATAACCTCCATTATTATTCATTAATACTCCTGAAGTAGCAGTACCTGCACTTACAAGTCCATTGTCTAATACGGTAAGAGATGGAGTTGATGAACTATTTTGTACTAACAAAGAAGTAGTCGCAGATGTGGAACCTGAACCCTTGACGTTTAATTGTCCTCCAACCAATGCAAATACACTTGAACTAATAGTTATCCAAGTTGCTGCACCATTAGGTCCTAGATTATTTGTACTAACGTTTGTAAATCTACCTGTCAAAGAATATAAGTTAGCAAATCTTTCAGCACTTGTTCCTAAGTCAGAATAATTATCATAGATTGATTTTACAGTTTTGGATACTATTATGTTTCCAGAAGAAGCAATTCTCATTGCCTCTGTATCTGTACCTCCTGTTTTATAGTTGAACGCTACACCACTAGTACTGTTGTCTGTAAATATCGCTTGTATTGCTTTGTACTTAGTAGTTGATCCGTAAGTAGTAAACCCAAATGCAGCATCGGCTCTTGCATATACGTTTCTAGATAGCATTACAGCATCATCACTGCCCCCTATTCCAAGAATAGTAGTGTTGCCAGTTAAAGATAGAGCAGTAGTTCCGTCATTATATTTAAATAAATACGTTGATATACCGTAAGTTCCTTCTTTTTCTATGGTAAAAATGTAACTAGACATAGAAACTTTTGCACCATACGTTCCATCATAAAGTATAAGTCCGTTTGTTCCTGAACTTCTGATTGTACCATTTACATCTAACTTGTAACCAGAGTCAGTTGTGGTTCCTATAAGAAAGTTTCCTGTAGAGGCTAATTTTAACTTGAGTACATCGTTTATGGAAAAGTTTATATTGCTTGTTCCATTTAGGTATGTATCTACACTATTTGATGTTAAACTATAGTTTGTATTTGAAGGAGTAATGTTTCCCAAATAAACTGCACCATAGGTTGCAGAGGCTGGGTATTGCCCCAACATTACTCTATTTGATATGTCTACTTTAAATAAAGGACTAGTAGTTCCTATACCAACCCTGCTATTAACAGTGTCTGTGTAGATTAGACTGGTAGCAACTGTCAACCCACCTACAGTAATAGAGTTAGTTGTAGTGTTTCCTCTGGTTGTTACCGAATTTAAAGTATCTAGTTCTCCTATTCCTTGGTTTACCCACTTAGTTCCATTATAAACTAAAGCTTGTCCTACAAGAGGAGTTGAGAGTTGTACGTCTGTTAAAGCTGACAGAGAAGTGACGAAAGAAGGAGCGTTTGTTATCTTAGACCAATCTAACGAACTGATCCAAGAAGGATCTGCATAGTAACCCGTTATTAAAACGAATTGACTAGAACTGATTCCGTAGATCCTTGAATCAATTAAGTCGCCTACTGTGACTTTTTTAGATTTAACAGAACCATCTGTAGGATTACTGTCTATAACGTAGATCAAATCGTCTACTGCTACTTGCCCTGCTGTTAGGGATTTAAGTTGGGATACTTTAAAGTTCATAGTTTAATTAATTTTAATTAATTTTATTCAAAAACAATGTATTGATTTTCTTCTGTTAGGATATAGCCGTTCTCTAGATAGTGGCCTGTTTGTACTTGTCCTTCGTATCTTAAGAATCCTTGTCTCTGGTAGGGGAACTCAAATCTAGGCTTAGAACACGGAATCGCTTTACTTTCGATAACTTGAGTTTCAAATTCTCCTCCATAGTTATCTCCTCCTCTAAGAAGCATAAACCACTTCTCATTTTCTCGCCTAATGACTACTCCTAACCTTTCTTTAAATTGATAAAGCTGTTGCCAATCATGAGGACAAACATAAGTCTTCTCTGAGAAGCCTTTAATAATAGCTTCTATTAAATCTTGAGAGTAGCCAGGGGTTAGAAAGAAGTTATCACGTATCATAAAGTATTTTAAGATATCATAAAATAAAAAAGAGGGCTTAGGCAGGGTAATGAAGGAGAAAGATCTGATCCCTACCTAATTACCCTCCAAAAAATGGCTAAGAAATTAGTCACAAAGAAATCGTAACTCCACAAACACTGATCTTCCTCGTTTACAAATGTAGAGAATCTAGAAATTAAGTCAAGAGAAGTATAAATTAATATAAACTAATATAAACTAAAGTAATTTCTTTATATATTTGTATTTATAAACTTATGAAAACAAATGTAACAATGCAATCTACAGACAGGGAAGTGTTTGGGATTAAGGTAAGACAAGAAACAAAAAATGGATTTATGTCTGTAACAGACCTTCAACAAGCCTATGAGAAAGCTAGGTGGATGCATGGCTGGAATGAAAGAAGAGTTAATGATATATTACAATTCAGATTTACCCAAGAGAAAGTATATCACCTACTCAATGAGAGGGATCTCATAAAAACGTCTTTTCACGTTTTTACCGAAATGATTGAAAGTCAAGGACTTATAAACTACTTAAAAAAACTAGGTGTTTGGAAGACCACAGGAAGAGGAGAAAATAGAAACGTAGTATGCGATTCTTACATCTGGACTCTAATTGCTATGGAACTTAATCCTATGTTATATGCTAAGGTTGTTATTTGGTTGACTGATAGTTTAATCTTTGATAGGATGGAAGCAGGAGATAAGTTCAAACCTATGAACGGAGCAATATCTAGAGTTTTAGAAAAACCAGATTACCCTAAGTACGCTAGAGAGATTAATTTACGAGTATTTGGAGAACACATCCAAGGAATGCGTAACTTAGCCTCGGCTAAAGAACTTAGATTAATCTCTGAAATAGAAAATACAGTAACCAAAGCAATAGAACATAGTTGGGTAGAAACAGAAGAAGCAATTCTTAAACTAATTAGAACCTATTAAACTAACCAAAACCTTACAGGTAGCTGTTTCCTCTAATTCATTACTTATATACATAAACCAAAGGTAAGTCTGAAACAGATTTTCCTCCCAAAATTTTTACCCAAAATTTTTAGACCCCTACTTTTCTTTATGGTTATAAGAGGGTGGGGGATACATAATTGCTCCCCCCTACCCTAAAAAACAAGCTGAGGGTACCCCCTACTAAGATTGCCTATGGGTATCCTCTTCTCTAGATGATGGATACACTTGTAAAAAAATACAAGAGACAGCAGAAGTTGTCTCTGGTTGGAATCATGATGATTGTAGTTGTGATGATGTTTGATGTACAATACTTGGAGAAGGAAGAGACTGTGGTTGCTGCCTTCGTGGTAGCATGTGCAGGACTATTTGGAGTGGTGTTGTTATCATGGTACTATGAAATGAAGAACATCTCAATCAAACAAGTAAGATGCTTCTAATGACAATAAAGATAACTTCGGTTATCTTTTTCTCTTCTCTTTATTATGAAATACTTCTTCTTCCTATCCTTCCTGTTGTGTGCTTCCCTTTCTGGTCAAGTAAGCAGGACAACTAAGCCAAAGATTAACGTAGTTAAATCCTTTGGTGCTATCACTGCTGACGATAGTACTGTATGTAAGAACATACTGGCGAGTGTTAATCACATCAAGAATTGTGTGATTAACCTTGATAGTAAGTTGTTACTTACTGTACGTACTAAGACTTGTGACCAAATCTATCTTATCTCTAAGGGTGAGGTAGAGCATTACTATGAGATTTACCCTGATGGTAGATACATAGACTATGGAACAGAAAGAGATGCCCAATAGGCATCTTTTTTCTCTTCTCTTATTTAGTAGGTATATCCTACTCCTATAATTACCAAAGCCACAGTGCGGTGAACGTATAGTTTGTTCACGTAAGACCAAGAGCGGGTTAACTACCTACACTACCCTGCATAACAGGGTAGTTTTTTCTCTTCTCCTTAGTATGGATATACAAACTATACAAGAAAGAACTCTAGCAATGATTGCTCAGAGAGACCAAAAACAAAACTTAGAACAGATTAAAGAAAACCTACCTAATGCACCTATTAGAACTACAGGAATAAGCCATTGGTGGTGTGAAGGAGAAAGAACAGGTAAGCGTAACAGAACTATGCTTAGTCATGATTGCTGGTTCTTCAAGAAACCTGAACTTAACTCAATTACAGTAGAGCAGTGTATTGAGACTTATCCTAGGAACTTTATCTGGGCTTATGAGAACTTAGCAATAAACTGGTCTGAACACATTGTACACAAGATGAAAGAAAAGTATCCTTGGGCAGTAAGAAAGATAAGTACTTTCGACCCATGTAATCCGTAATTAGGGGCTAAAGCCCCTTTTTCTCTTCTCTAATCTATGTACAATATACTTAAACCATTACCTATCGTAGGCAGAAGCCTACCATACGGAACAATCTTAGGTCGCATATCATTTAACGGAATTGTAAAAAGGTTAAGGATAAAGACCTGCGAAGGTATTATTTGGGTAGAAGCGTAATGCTTCTTCTTTTGCTTATTTAACGTGGTCTCCTCCTTCCTTGCTTCGTTGTGATTTCCTCCTATCTACCTTACTATGTTTAACCCATCTATTTCTCCCATCATTGCTTTAAGCGTTTGGCGCAACAAAGCAAACTCTCTCTCAGTTCTTTGCGGTATTCGCAACAACAATCCTATGGCTGTCTTTACAGGTAAAGGTAGCGAATGGACAAAGACTTGCATTCAGAATTTTAGCGAAGAAAAGTTCGCAAAGATTTTTGGAATGGACGCTTCTACTATTACAGGTGACAAAGACTCCCCTGTTCAGTTAGATGTAAATCTATCACAGTTGGTAAACAACAACTATGGTATTCAAGTAATCGAAACAACATCACTTGCAGAAGCAGTAGCTTTAGGTGTTGTAGGTAATGACAAAGGTCAAGCCGTAGTCTACGAAAGTAACTACAAGAAAGACCGCTCAGGTGCTAAGGTAACAGACGAGAACGGAAAAGCAATTTACCGTAAGTCATTCCTTCGTGCTTACGATGCAGAGATGCTTGACATCCTTGTACGTAAGACTGACCTCAGTGCTATCACAGAGAATGTGGTAGAAAGCGTAGCAGTAGAGCAAGATTAATCTGAAGGGGGGTAGAAATACCCCCTAAATCAGACAGTAATCAGACAGCAGTGAGAAGAAGAGAAATTAAATTCTCTTATCACTCTCTTATCTCTCTCTTATATTGCGGGTATATTGTCAGTCTAATGTCATCAAACTACCTGATTTAGGTTTTGTTTAACTTTTGTAAGTCATAACCCCGTGTTTTGGGAGACAATTGTCATAATGTTTAACTTTTTACTGACAATTGGGGGGTATATGTAGTGGTAGAAAGTGGGAAACCACTCCCTTCAATCTTCTATTTAACACTTAAAAGTGGGTAATTGTGGGGTTGACATGGTACGTTATATATAAATTGTTGACTTTACGTTAAATAACCTTAAAAGACATTAAAAGACATTAAAGGATTACCCTTTCCCTTTCTTCCTTATTCTTATGTCTTCTCTCTTCTCTCTTATTACCATCTTCTTTATCCAGAAGATGTCCTTACAAAGACTAAGCGAACTTTTGGCTTGGTAGGTAAATAATCTTAAATAGTACATAGGCGAGGTGACACACGTTCCCAATCAACGAATGACGGCACCCCAATGGGAGTATCTGCTTATCGTTGAGCTGATGGATACTATCTTGGGTTTGAATCCCAAATGTACTACTACTACAAGGTATGGTTTATCCTACTAACACGTCTAGAGGACCTTGTAGTTTTTTTAACTTCTTTTAACTTCTTTTAACTTTTTTATACCTAATGGTATAATACCAACTAGTATAAACTAAACTAACTAACTAACTTAAACTAAACTAAACTTATGGATTACGGATTTGAAAAACACCAAAACGGTACTGTTGTACATTTTAAAAATGGTTATATGGCAATACTAGGATTCTATGAAGAAGGTGAGTATAAAAGCGAAGTTGCAGAATTAACTGTTATGGACTCTAAGGGTGATTGGGTAATGTTAACTCTAGATAATGTTTGGAAGACTATCACTTATGTAGAAGATAGCGAACAGTTCTTTTCTATGGATCATTTAGATCCAGAACTACTAGCAGATTTACTTTACCAAGTATCTAAATTTAAAACAAACTAAACTAAAAACAAAAACTAACTAAATATGAAAATTAAACCGTCCACTTTCTTATCTGTCATCGCTGTATGTGCAGGTATTGTATTTCTTCTTACTATTCCTGACTTAGTTAGAGCAGTAGGAACAGATGCTTTTGATTACATCTTTGCTGTAGAGTGTTTAACTCTTTGTCTTATGGCTGTTATGGCTTATTTGTATAACTTAGAATCTAAGAGCAATGATTAATCAACAAGTACTAAGCGTTATGAAGCCTAAAATCCTTTTAGGTAAAATCCTTGCAAGAGCTTATGACAAGGAAGGTAAATTAATTATGGTAAGACTTAACTCTGCTGGTTTTAAAAGCTGGCACTTCTTATAAGCTATGGATGACTTAATTCAAGAAGAGATTAACCAACTAGAGAATGGTTATCGTTTACTTATGCAACTTGATGTACTCAAAGCGATTTCTGCTATTTCTGAAATAGAATTCAGAGAACATACTCAAGAGCTAAGAGAGATAATGGATCAAGTAGGCTCTCAGAATCCTTTTAATGCCCTTAAGGGCGAACTTAACCTTTTAACAACTTAACAAATGGAAAAACAATTATTTATCATTGACGGCTACAGAATCTGGGCTTTGACCTATGAAGATGCTTATGCTAACTACTTAGTAATTTCAAGACTATGAAGCCAGAAAATCCTTTTAGCGAAAGTACGGCCTTCAAAGCCCTTGTATGGTTCTCTTTAATAATTACAATTTGTATTTGTTTAGAGGGTTGTGCAACTTCTAAAAATGTACCACATGGTTGTGGTAAAAAATCTAAGCGTTACTATCATGGAGAATTCCTAGAGTATAGATAAGCTTAATTAAGTATGGCCTGTTCGTCTAGTGATTAGGACTCCAAGATTTCATCTTGGCAACAGTGGTTTGAATCCGCTACAGGCTACTAAACAAACTAAACTAAAAATAAAATGGTAAAAATGGTAACAGGAAATGTATTTGAACACGTATTAAATCTAGATCTTGAGATTAGCTCAATATTACGTGCTTTAGAAGAAGGAATTGAGTTTCTTACAGAATCAAACAATGAGAATCCCGATCCTAGTTCAGTTAAATTAATTGAATTGTATGAGAAAGCAACTCAATCTTTAAAAGAATTGCATCATGCAGCTACAGATTATATCATGTAACTAATGAAAAAACTGTTCTTAATCTTAATCGTATGTGGCTTCAGTAACCTGAAAGCCCAACTATTCCCTATTAAAAGTCTAGAGGGTATGATGCCTCTTACTTTATCTGATACATTATTTGTAGAGGATCTGATAGGCGAAGGCAAACATCCTTCTCCTAAAGTCTTAGATTGCTTTGTCTTTAAATTCTCTGAGTGGAACTACGTAATCTCTTATAAGTTACCAGAAGAAGAAAGAACATACATCATCAAAGACGGTTATATAGGACCTATCTATATACACAAAGGATCAGAGATTACAATATTGAAAGAAGATTAACCCCTTCTTTCCTTTTTCTCTTCTCTGATTTATAGTTTTTAAGTATATTTGCAGTGTTCCCCCCTTGAGATAGTATCTCTTGGCTACAGAATGTCCCCAACTTCATACCGTAAGATCTGATTTTGGGGCTTCTTCTTACTATAAAGAGAAGCATTTAAGCTGTAATTGAGAAGTAGAGTGTTTTAAATACCGAAAAAGGGTTAATAGTAGGTAGGCGTCACTCATTGCACTCAATCAGTAACCCTTAAAACTTAAAGCTTTTCTTTATTAGTCAAGGTAAGTTAGCGCTTATCTTGACTACCAAGAACTAACACTCGTTAGTTATCTTAAACTATTGCTGAACTCACACTATAGTTTTTCATATTTTCTATATTAAAGCAATCATATCTGTTAGGGTAAAAAGGGAAGAGTGTGAGCTTCCCTTTTTTATTGCTTTAATTTATTTCAAACCTAATAATTAAACCTATACAGAATGAGAAAAAGAATTATCAAAGCAGAAAAAGTGTATTCAGCTAGTCCTGAGTCTCTTATCAATGTACTTCCTATTCAAGGAAGGACTAAGCGATTTATCTCTAAAAAACTAGAGAGAGTTAGAGAAGTTGAAATCAGTAACATGTTTAAACATCTCACCATTGACTCTATCTTAGATGAGAAAAGGTATTTAAAGACCTTAACTCAGCTTCCTACTAAACAAACTATCATTTCTGTACGGGAAGAAGTAGTTGTACCTCAAGACTACGAAATAATACCAGACATTGTTCTAGGTAATATTAGAGTAGGTAAAAACTATCTTAAGACTTTTATTGAGCGACTTGAAGTTGTATCAGTAATTGATTGGCAAGACTAAAACAAACTAACAGATAAATTATGTCATTTAACTTTCAAGACTATTCAGTCAAAGAAGATGTCAGAGAGATTATCAGTCAAAAGTATACAGGTGGGGATATATTATCCCTGCCTGCTGACAACTTTCTCTTTGAGTCTAAGTTTCCTAATGCTAAAATCACTTGTTGTGAACTAGACACAGAAACTTACAAACGTGGTAGAAAGTTTAAACCACAAAATGTAGAGTATTTAAACAGAGACATCTTTACCCTTAAGGGCAGATATGACTTTGTATGGCTAGACTTATGTATTAATCTAAGTCCAATGCTTGTAAATACCTTCATCTCTTACTTTCAAGATTCAACAGCTAAGACTATTTGTCTAACCATTCAAGGTAAAAGAGAATTATTTGGAAACAAATTAGAATTCTATGGAGCTAAAGACCTTGATGACTTTCGTTACAATGTATTTCCTAAACTATTAGAAGACTTTAGTGGATACAAAGTAACCGAAATCTACCGCTATCTAAGCCCTAACAAGAGCCCAATGATAGTGTATTCATTTGAAAAATAACAAAATAACAAAAACAAAAAACAAAAAATTATGGAAAACCAAACACAAACAATCAATTACAGGCCATTTCACAAGTTAAACTTTAGTGAGCAGGCAATTAGTGAGTTACTTACAGAGTTTAAAGCTGGTAAAAAAGCTTCTGAGGTAAAAGCTAAGTATCCTCAGTATTTTGAGTTAAGAAACGCAGGTGTTATTTATCTTGTAAGAACTGAAATGATTAAACAAGGTTTAATTCCAATGAGTGAGCCTGCAGCAAGAATGGTTGCAACGAAAAGGCGCTTGCGGAAACAAAAAGCACGTAAAGCATATAAAATGGCTTTAGGAGCTATCCAAACACCTACAGTAGCTCCTAAACTATCTACAATCAAAGAAAACGTAGCTAATTCTATGATTAAGATAGATTTCCACGGAACTATCATTCACATCGAGAGAACTAGTAGTATTATTATTACTAAAGATCAAGTTGTAGTTCGTTAATCAATCTAGGGTAGGAGAGATCTTACCCTAGGTTCTAATTATTACCAATTGGCATAGTTGTTGCCTTAATTTATGTTTAACCTCTAATATTAAAAATCATGTATTACAAACAA
>Ga0209084_1000069_pt1 | contig 99233 bp, 102 predicted proteins | sample C_130820_MF_Meta_FD_187309 | JGI IMG/M metagenome (GOLD analysis project Ga0209084, IMG submission 187309) | Freshwater microbial communities from Lake Croche, Canada to study carbon cycling - C_130820_MF_MetaG (SPAdes) (version 2) | ecosystem: Environmental > Aquatic > Freshwater > Lake... | reverse complement strand
GGTCTCCTTTATGGAGTTCGAAAACTTTCGGTAATGGATCCTCTCAGCTAAAAATGCAGTCAGACGGTAATTTAGTAATATATAACTCAAACAATATACCTACATGGTCGAGTGGAACTGTGTGGTGGTTCTAAGTCTTGAGCTACTGTAAGATGTTTTTTTCGTATTGCCAGATCTCTGAATGACCCGACAACGATCCATCTTTATCGCAATAAAAAATGTGATTTGGACTTCCAAACTTAGTTAAAGTTCCCCGTCTAAATTGATCTAGTGTTATTCTGTCAGAAGAGTTTAAATACGCATAATGTATAGATTTTACATATTTATTTTTATTTAAATCATTTAACCACCCATTTAAATTATAATAAGCATCTACTTCTATAAAGTTATAACTTGCTGGCATCTGGCTAGACAAGACCTTGCCTGTTGAAGAGGTTGTATATATAGCACTATTTGAAGGAATATTTTTTTCAATACAGCTAATGTCGCTATATTCATGCTTGAAATATATTTTTTTAGCAAATTCGATTCTTTTACTAAGGCTGAAATTATTTTTATCAACGAAATGACCCAACAGTAACACCAAGAATATAAGCCCCAAAAATAAAATAGCCAATCTCTCTAAATATTTACTAGGTATTCCTATAAATATAGCTACAACTACTGAGCCTACCACTAAAGGCCAGCAATACCAATCATAAATTATGGAAATAATATAACAAAATGCCACACCTAAAAATGGCCAAAATAAGATATATAATCTAGATATAGCAATTATATCGTCATCTTTTTTACTATTAATGAATTTCTTAATGTTAACAATCAACAGTCCTAGACAAATTAATATAGAGGTCACTGATATTAGTTGTGCCCAATAAAGATCTTTTAACGGCCTGAATATGGCTATTACTGTTCTAAGCCTATTGGGGACTCCATTTAGGTTAAAATAAGTATCTGCACCAGTACTGTAAATCGAAAAAGGCCAACTTGAATGTTTTATTTTGAATAAGAAATAATTAATTATTAAGGCGACGATTGATAAAATAAAAAATCTGAATAGAAATCTTCCTGCTTTGGTAAGATCTGATTTGAAGTATATCAGCATTGAAATTACAACAAGAATAGGTATGGAAAATAATAAGACCAATAAATTTGATGATGCAACAAGCACGTAAATTAATGAATATATATTTTTCTCAATCGAGCCACCTGAGAGTAAAATCAATGGGACGATAAGTGATCCAATTATTAGATCGAAGTTATAATCTGGAGCTATGTGTAATAAGTATATATCTAGCCCATTTGTTATTAACATAAAAATTAGAAGAGGAGATACAGCCATTAAACTTCTAATGAACTTCTTAAGTAAACTATCTTTTATGAATATTTTACTTACTAGTAGGAATATTAATACATAAAAAATAATATTATTTATTGATGCTACAAATATGTAATATGAGTATACATTTGCTGAACTTAGCAAATATGAAATCATGCTTATAGGTAGCTCCAAGAACATGAATGACTGACCGGATGAACTAAATAGAACATTATGATGCTCGAATATACTTTTTGATATATTAAATAACAAGGGTTGATCCATATTATATAGCTCAAAAGAGATTGGCCAATTAATTCCATTCTTTGATCCTGCCGACCATAAAAATAATAATGCAGTAATGATTCCGATAAGTAATGCAGAGGTAGCTATTAGAGCTATTTTTAATTTTAATGTATTTTTTAATTTATCTAGATACCAAAGTTTTGGTACCAGAATTAATGTATTCTTTATAGTATCTCTAGGAATTTTAGATTCACCTTCAATTCTATCTTTGAAAATAATTGGAACTTGGACTGCCTCTTTAGTAATTGATAATGCTTTTCTCTTAAGAGTAAGCTGGAAAGAATATCCATTAGGCATGTCGTCGAGCGATATTTTTTTCAAAATCTCCGTACTATACATAGAGAATCCGCCTGTCCAGTCAGATATCTTAGAGCCTAAAAAGAGCATGATGTAAATATTTCCTAATCTTGATAGCATCTTTCTCTTAAAGCTCCAATTTGGAGTAGAGCCGCCTGGGATGTATCTGCTACCGATTACAATCTTTGATCCTTTTCTTGCAATATCAACAAATTTTTCAATATATATTGGGTTGTGAGAAAGGTCGGCATCCATTTGAATAGCGTAATCGAATTTATTTAGTTTGAGTATTTTCTTAAATCCCCAGACATATGCGCCCCCAAGACCTTCTCTCTTTTCTTTAGTTAGTAATATTATCTTAAGATTTTTTTGTTCATATTTTTGATAAATTTTTTTGGCAACTCTTATTGTATCGTCTGGCGATTTATCATCAATTATGAAAAGTTCAAAGTTCGCATCACTAATTTTTTTTGTACTTTTTTTTATTTGTAAGAATAATTCTTCAATATTTTTTGATTCGTTGTATGTTGGAACAACAATCGCAACCTCAATCTTATTACCTTTAGATAAAGTACCCATTTGGGTATGAATTATAACACATTAATTTCGTAAGGTGGATGAGATAGCCCGCCTTATATATCTATAATTCATTGACAGTAACAGCCTCCATGTTGGATGTATATACTTACTATTATCTCTTCTTAATCTATCTATCTCAGCTAATTCTAATTTTATTCTTTGCTCTAGTGGAGGTATTCTTTTAAGAAATTCATTCTTCTCATTAATTAAATATAGTTTTATTTTATCAGTGATATCCGATATCTTGCCACTAGAAATTGCAGCTATTATTGCAGCTCTAAATTTATCTTCTGGATATACTTCATGAGATTCCATTATATTTATAATTTCTGTTTTTTTGGTAATTTCTGATAAAAAGATATTCAAAGCATCATAACTATAATTAATCATATTTGCTGTAAAATGATCACAAAATAGAATAGCTAATTCTTCTGAATATTTATCTAGGATTTTATTATCAGAAAAATATTCCCTAATGCTATCAAGAGAATTAATAATGGCTTCGGGGTATGAACTTATTGTTGACTGGTTTGAATTTGGTAGTTCAGTTATATAAGTAATTAGGGGTTCATCAACGTAAGAAACCCTATTACTTGAGGATAGAACTCTTATATTGAATTCAAGGTCTTCAGCTCTTCTTAGGAAAGAATTAAATCTAAAATTATTATCAATTAGATATTTTCTCAAATAAAGTTTATTCCAAACTACATTAGACAATATTTCAAAGTTAGATTTTTTTTTAACCTCATCTAGGAAAATAAAATTATTCCTTGGAAGTTTGAAATTTATCATTGACTCGAACAAAAAATCTTTCTTGATTTTATGCTCCATAAAATTAGATGCTACTATTTGAGATTTTAATTTCTCAGCTCTGTCAACTAGTGCCTCCAGAAGACGATCATTAAATATATCATCGCAGTCTAAGAAAATAACGTATTTTGAATTACTGTTATCAAGGCCTGTGTTTCTAGCCTCTGAAAGTCCCTTATTGTGATCGTGCTCAATAATCTTAAATCTAGCATCATTCTTGATACCTTCTTTAATTTTTGAGGATGTGTGATCTGAAGATCCATCATTCACTATTATGCAGCCCCATCTGTTAAAAGTCTGATTTTTTAACTGTACTATGCATTTCTCTATGAAATTTTCGGCATTGTATGCTGGAACAATCACTGTAACTAGGGGCACATTATTCATATGATATAGATTATATTTGATATAATAATTAAAATGAAACTATTATTTATAAGTACTGAATTCGAAGAGCAGCCAAGAGGTATAACTGGAATCATAAAATCAATGGCACATGCCGCCAAGATTTCTAATAACGAAGTAGGGACGCTAGTTGGATATCCAAATACCGACAGTAATCAAGATAAGATTCTAGACTCAAAAGTCGAAATGTTATATCTGCAACACTATTTTACAAATGGGAGAAAAGACCTATATCCAAACCTCAGGAGTAAAAAAAATCAATTAAGCATATTACTAGGTAGAGAATTTAAAAGTTCAAAACAAATGACCATAGAAAAAAATACCATTAAATCCAAGAATAGTCTAATAGATGATCTTGACTACATTATTAAGATACCTTATGTATATAGATTTATAACTCATGGTTATTATAGATTGGTAAGAAATACTCTAAAAAAAGCTATAAGAAAATACAAGATTGACCTAGTTATAACAGGTGCTCCAATGAACATCTCAAGAAAAGACGTATATCCTGCTAAATTAGTTCAATTCGTTCACGACACGATGCCTATTGATCTGCTTGAAACTCCGGCAGACAACAGGACTCCAGTTAAATTTGCAAGATCACTTTATGCGGCCGCCACTCAAAGCAATATGGTTCTAACTAACTCAAACGACACAGCCTTTAAAGTTAGAGAGATTAACTCAAAGATGAATACCAAGGTGCTATATGGAAGCATTAATCTTAAGAATAAAAATTATAATAATGACTCCGTATTACTTAGAAGAGGACTAAAGAAAGGTGAATACCTTTTGTTTATTTCTGTTCTGGAGCTTAGGAAAAACATTGAGAGATTAATAGATGCATATGGGCTCGCCTATGAAAAAATAAGGATGCCTTTGGTTATAGTTGGAGGCAATGGATATGGTTACAAAAAAATCCTAGATCACTATAAAGATATGCCTGAACAAATAAGGAGCAATATTAAATTCCTAGGATATGTCAACGAGGAGGAAAAATACACATTACTCAATAATGCTAACTCTTTCGTATTTCCGAGTCTTTACGAGGGATTTGGACTTCCAATTATAGAAGCTTTTGCGAGTAATCTACCGGTGCTTACCTCTAACGTTGGAGCAATGCCTGAAGCTGGCGGAAATGCCGCTCTATACATTCAGGACCCTTATAACACAGTAGAGATTTCAAATGGTCTAATTAAGATAGCGAAAGATGACAAGATTCGTAAAGAACTCATAGCAAATATAAAACCTCAAATTGAAAAATTCACTGTAGATAATTTCAATAAGAGATTTATTGATGCTCTAAATGATCTAGATTAGAAATTTCCTTATTAATTATTTCGTAAAGTTTTTTTTCAAAATTTTTACTATCAAAACGATTAGCCTGCAGGTCTGCATATTTTGAGAAATGTAAATTATTATCAAGTATGATTTTTATTTTTCTAGCTAAATCTTGACTGCTCCCTGTCTTAAAATACAATCCTGCATTACCAACTACTTCTCTACTGGTAGAATTGTCCGCAACAATTACTGGCGTATTACAAGAAATCGCTTCAATTGGAGTGATTCCAAATCCTTCATAAATAGATGGATTTATAAGTGCTATTGCTCCGCTATATATTGAGGGTAAGTCATCGTCAGGAACATATTTATCTGGATGTACGATTTTAAATTTAGCTTTTCTTAAATGTTCTATATAAACCCGATCGTCTATCCATTTATCTGACCCTATAATTAATAGGGTCTTTTTAAAGTCCAGAATGTTAAGTGCATTGATCAACGTATCTATACCTTTTCGTGGCTCTATGTTGCCAACAAACAAAATATATTCTTCTGAAATTCCGTATTTCTTTCTTACTAAATCGATCTCTTTTTTGCTCCTTCGATAAAAATTATCTCTGTCTATGCCTGGATAAAGTACTGAGATCTTCCCATCATCAACATGAAGATATTTGACAATATCTTTCTTTGTATTGTTTGAAATGGCAATAATACTGTCTGTTCTTTTAGTCCATTTCAAAATATTATCGTTCAAATACTTTAAATTCTTGCTATTTACAGTTTTAGGATAAATTATGAATATTAAATCATGTAAAAAAGTAATAGATCTAGATTTTTTTAAATGCCAGTTTCTATAGTCACTAAAAATATATATACCCCTACCAAAAAATAAATCCATAGGAATAAAATTTTTCAATCTAGTAATTATCGAAAATAGCTTATCGGGTATATAAATTTTTTTAGTTTTTACATTAGAAAATTGATATTGATCTAGATAATAATATTTATCGTACGGACAAATTAAATATAGGTCTAGGTCTTTCCGTAGACTAAGAGCATTAATTATCTGAACGGTCACATGTCCTATTCCGCTTAGATTATTCTTCAGTATTGGTTTTGCGTCTAGAAAGACTCTATTTCTTTGCATTGCTAATTTTTAATGTAATTGGAGGAGTGGTCAGGAACTGCTTACCGTTTTTCTTAAATACAGTGAATTTAAGGGCATCATTCCTCTGTTCACAAATTTTTTCATCTGCCGATATTGTTATATTTAAGCTATAAACACCTTCAGAAAATATGTTTGGGATTACAGCTTCAAGAATCACGGACTGATTCTTTTGTATATCAATTTTTCCGTCAATCAAATCACTATTAAGTCCTAGTAGATTAATTCCCTCACCGTCAGTAACTACAAATTCGTAACGCAAATTAGTAATATCTACCTTTGATTTAATCTTAGTAGTTAGCCTTATTTCACCATCATCGTCTACTAATTTCTTCTTATCTGTCATAACGCTTTCAATAACGACCCTTCCGTCGCCCCACTTCTTCTCTGTTGTTTGTATGTCGCTAGTGATATCATCTTCATTGAACATCTTAGTGTATGCCTCAGACACTACATTTGCATTACCCTCTAGCTCGATCCTGGAATCTTCTATTAGAATAACCCTATCACAGTATTCTTTCACGGCGTGCATGTCGTGGGTTACGAATATTACAGTCTTTTTATCTTTTTTTAATTTCTTAAAATAGTTATAACACTTTCTTTGAAATTCGGCGTCACCTACGGCTAAAACTTCGTCTACTAGCAGGATATCAGCTTTTGATCTGGTAGCCATCGAGAAGGCTAGTCTTACATACATTCCACTAGAATAGTTCTTGAGCTTTTGATCCATGAAATCTTCTAATTCTGCAAACCTGACAATGTCGTCATACATTGCTTCAATCTCTTTATTTGAGAAACCCAGCATAGCTCCGTTGAGGTATACATTATCTCTTCCAGATAGTTCAGGATTAAATCCGACTCCGAGCTCTATAAAAGGAACTAATTTACCCTCTACTTTAACTTCACCAGAACTAGGTGAATAAATACTAGCTAGAATCTTTAAGAGTGTGCTTTTTCCGCTTCCGTTTCTTCCTACTATTCCAAAGAATTCACCTTTATAGACTTTAAAATTAATATCTATAAGTGCTTTTTGCGTTTCTTTTGTGAATTTATTTCTCTTTAATATTCCAGTAAATAGTCCTTTTACTGTATTATTTTTTTCATGAGGAAGAAGGAATTCTTTATTTAATGATTTTACGGAAATAGCAACTTCATCCATCTAGACCTCCTCTGCAAAATTTTTAGATGATCTTCGGAAATAAATCATTGAGATAATAGCCACAATAATTACAATTATGAATGGTATGGAGCAATATAAATAATTATTTTTAAATAAATCTCCGATTGTAGTTGCCTGATTAGTAACTAGAATTCGCCTGCTTTCCTGAATAGTCTGAGATATTGGGCTTAATATTATAAATTTACCAAATCCGATTGGCAGTTTTGAAAATGGATATAGTATAGGCGTAAGATAGAAACCGAGCTGCACCAGAACGTCCCAAATATATGATACGTCCCTAAATTTAACAAAGGCTGCACTCAAGAAAAATGAACATGATACAGCAAAAACAAAAAGCTCAAATATTAGTGGTATTAATAGAAAATCTTGAAGCCTGAAACTTACTCCATTAAAATACATGAAAATTGCTATCACTATAAAGTTTAGAAATAAATTTATCAAAGCAGATAAGGCGACTGAAAGTATAATCACATATTTAGGAAAATTAATCTTTCTCAATAATTCTCCCTTATTAACAATTGATGCCACGCTTCCGGATGTCGTTTCCACGAAAAAGTTCCATAAGATTATTCCGAGAAGTAGATAGACCGGGTAGTGAGGTACGCTATCGCCAACTTTTAAAAATTTGGTAAAAACTAGATATAAAATAACAAATAGGAAAAGAGGTCTAAGCAAAGACCATAGATATCCGAGAACTGAACCCTGATATCTTAACTTGAAATCAGTCCTTACCAACTCCTTAAGAAGAATCACCGAATATCTATATCTAAGTTTTAATTTTTTATACATTAATAATAATTATAGTATATATAGAAATATTAACTAACGTTTTTAGTATCATAATGAAGCTGCTCCAATGTCACTCCACGCTCCATTGCCAATTGAACTCTAAGTGCTTTTAGCACATCAAGATATTTATCAAATGAATCTGCATTAGATTCTATATTATTTTCTCTTAAGAAATCATTGAAAGAACCAACTTTTTCAGACATATATTCTCCTTAATTTTGATATACTTAATATATACCTAAATTATGATAAAAAAAATACTTATAGATGCTAGAGAGTCAGGAACTACTACAGGAAGATACATAGATAAACTAATTGAGAAATTAGCATTTACAGATATCGAGGATATAAGAATTATTATTCTAATTAAAAAGAATAGGAGTGATTATTTTCGAAAATTAGCTCCAAATTTTGAGATTATTATTACTGATATTAAGGAATTCACAATTGAGGAACAACTTGGATTAAGAAAAATAATTAATAATGTCGGTCCTGACTTAATGCATTTTGGTATGGTTCAGCAACCTATTAGATTTAAAGGCAGAACCGTTACTACAATCCATGATTTAACAACTCTAAGATTTAATAATCCAGACAAAAATTATTTAGTATTTAAATTTAAGCAATATGTTTATGGCAAAGTAATTAAAATAGCTACCAATAAATCTAAATACGTAATTACACCTAGCGAATATGTTAAGAAAGATCTCATAAAATACACTGGTGTTTCTGGTAGTAAAATTAAAGTAACTCATGAAGCAGCAGACTTTGTTGAATCAGACGCTAAACCATTTTCTAAATTAGTTAACAAAGATTTTATTATGTATATAGGTCGCCCAACTCCACATAAGAATCTGAAGAGACTAATTGAGGCACATCAACTATTGCTTAAAAACAACCCTGAACTCTATCTTTCATTATCTGGAAAAATAGACAATAACTATCTTAGAATTAAGAAATGGGTGAATAAGAAGAAATTTAATAAAATTATATTCACAGATTTCCTTGAAGATTCTGAGCTTAAATGGATGTATCAGAATACGAGAGCCTATGTATTCCCATCACTTAGTGAGGGATTTGGTCTTCCGGGGCTTGAGGCTATGGCGCACGGAGCTCCTGTGGTTAGCTCTGATGCTACTTGCCTACCAGAAATTTATGGTGATGCTGCTAGCTACTTTAATCCTTTAGATGTTTCTGACATGTACGAAAAAATTAATAAAGTTATAAACGATGAAGAATTAAGAGAAAATTTAATAAAAAAAGGCTATGTTCAATCTAAAAAATATTCATGGGAGAAGATGGCCAGAGAAACTTTAGATATTTATAAAATGGCGCTTAAAATAAATTCTGATTAATTATTATCTTTTTATATACTTCAGTAGAGCTGTGTTTTGATATAATCTTATTATATGAAATTATCCGTAGTGAGTCCTGTATATAATGAGTCTGCGTCTATACTAAAATTTAATGATGAATTAGTGTCTGAACTTAGTAAGAACAATTATGATTACGAACTGATTTACGTTAATGACGGATCGACTGATGACACATTAAATAAATTAAAATCTATAGCAAAAGATAATAAACGGATAAAAATATTAAATCTATCTAGAAATTTTGGTAAAGAATACGCCCTTACTGCGGGGTTAACTAATTCAGAAGGAGACTGTGCGCTATCGATGGACTCAGATGGCCAACATCCTACGGTTCTAATTGATGATTTTATATCTTCTTGGGAGAACGGATCAAAAGTGGTAATAGGAGTAAGGAAAAAATATAAATCTGAAAGTTTTGTAAAAAGGATTACTTCTTTAGTCTTCTATGCTTTCTTTAACTCACTATCTAAACAGAAATTAATTGAGGGTAGCACTGACTTTAGATTAATAGACAAAAGCGTACTCGATGAATTTAAGAAATTACCTGAAAACGAAAGAATCACTAGAGGTCTTATAGACTGGATAGGATTTAAAACTACTTACATTAAATTCGATGTAGCAAAAAGAATAGCCGGAAAACCTTCCTACAGCTATTCAAAGTTATTTAAATTAGCACTTAGTAGTCTAACTAGCTTAACCCCTGCTCCTTTATTCTTCTTCGGAATTATAGGTCTAGTTATAACTGGAATATCTTTTGTTGTCGGGGTGGCTATTTTATTGGAGCAAGTTTTACTCGGAGATCCGATGAACTGGAATTTCACCGGTACAGCTATGTTAAGTATTTTTATATTATTTTTAGTAGGAATAATCCTTATCTCTCAAGGAATTCTATCGATGTACGTTGCTCAAATTCATACAGAGAGCAAAAGAAGACCTCTATATATAATAGATAAGGATAATTCAATTGGATTTAAAGAAAAATAGAATTGCTAGATATATTTTCGTTGGCGGATTAGCCTACCTAATAGAGATGTTGGCGATATACATTCTCAAGGCTTGTGGATTAAGCTCTGTTCAATCAGTGGCTGTAAGCTACTGGGTGGGTCTAGTTACGGCTTTTATACTTCAAAAATATATTGCATTTGAAAATTATGAAAAAGACATAAAAAGCATAACAAAACAACTTACCTACTACCTGATATTGGTTTTTTTTAATTATATCTTCAGCTTAAGCTTCGTTTATTTACTAGATAAATCTTTCAGTGTATATTTATTAAGAACTTCAGTAATAGTTATCTGTACTTTTTGGAATTACCTTGTATACGTAAAGATATTTAATAATAAAAATGACTAAAAATATAAAAATACAAATAGGTGAAAAACACATAATTATTAAGAACTTCGTCTTAGAGAAGATTTTTTTATCATTTTCTTTCTTAGAACTTATATCTACTACAACTTATTGGACTTTATTATCTACAAAAGTAGAATCATTCAATTCAGATCAGCTTTCAGCACCATACGTATTTTCTTCTTTCAACCAGATTATGACATCTTCCTTGACTGGAGCCCATACGTATATTCTTAAATGGCCTTTGTTTTGGTTTATTAAGTCATATTCTTATGCGCATTGGACATATTATTTGACTACCCTTTTCTGTGTCTTAGTTACAGTTATATCTCTAGCTTATATGGTTATTAAGTTAGAAAAACGGCCAATTTATTCAGGATCAATATTGCTTGCCTTAAGCTCAGTGCTGCTATTAATTCCAGCGCAGTCTTATCCGGGATCATTACTCCCGCTAAATATGGCGATGTTGACAACAAGAAATATTGAATACGTTCTATTTATTGCATCTATTTATCTTGTTTTTAAATCTAAGAAGATACTTAGCCTACCATCTTTTTCATCATTATTTATATTGATACTACTTTTTACTAGCGATCGAATGTTCTTAGCAATCGGACTAGGTGGATCAATATTAGCCATAACGTTACTTTTAAGTAAAAAACACTGGAAGATTCTAGGTGATCTAGATAGATGGTTTTGGTATAGTTTTGCTTCTACAGTAACTTCTTATATTTTAATTGGACTACTTACGTCAAATAAAATATTTAGTAAATTAGCATCTAGTGGGGATGGCTATTTCTCTTTTACTTCGAATATTAAATCAATTTACTTGGGGTTGTTTTATTCAATAACTGGAGCATTATCGAATTTTGGTGCTAATCCAGCATATTTTAATGTTGAAATTAAAAAGTTTCCTTCAGATCTTATTAGCTCTTTATTTTCATCATCATTAATACCCAGCCTAACTAATATCGCCATAGTGTTATTTATTGCTTATTCAATATATAAACTTATTGTTAAGAAAGGTTATATCGACAGTGAATCTATAAATAACAGAGTTCTTTTAGTTCTACTATTTTCATCTTTATCTTTATTTATACTATTCACATTCACCAATCACTATTATGCTGCTGATGGTAGAAATCTTGGACTTCTATTATTTACAGGTTTTATTTCAATTGCTAATTATTCAAAACTAATTAACATCAAACAGAATGTTTTAAAATACACCATCTTAGTATTGTCCATTTCAGTTATAGTGGGCCTGTTTTCTTTCAATAACATATATCAAAAACAATTTAATGCTTTTTCTGAAAACAACAGAAGAGATTCAATTGTAGTAAATGAGCTCCGAAGTCAGAAAATTCCGTATATAGTTGGTAGTTATTGGCGGGTTTACCATATTCAATATCTTTTTGGCTCCGGAATAAATCCTTACCCTACTGATTTATGTATTAATTCTAGCAATAGTGATTTTCTTCGAGCGGATTTAAAATCCAAGACTTTCGGCTACCTTCTAAGTTATGATAAAAATTTAACTGGCCAAGAAGGATGCCAAACAGACGAAATTATAAAAAAGATTGGGAACCCCAACCGAAGCGTAGTGGTGAATGGAAATTTATCAAATCCAAAAGAACTACTTTTAACTTATCAACACGGTGCAAACTTAAATAAGACAAACTTAGAGCCTGACTCAACTAGCACAATACTGCCCCAAGATCTATCAAGTGTAGATTTTAACTGTAATTCACCAAATATTCTTAATATAGTAGCCCACGAAGACGATGATTTACTATTTATAAATCCTAAAATAATAAATGATTTCGCTAGCAATAGATGTGTAAAAACAATATACATCACAGCCGGAAACGCCGGGAGCGGTTCTTTATATTTGACACAAAGACAGAACGGCGTCGAAAACGCATATTCCAGCATGATAGGATATAAGGGTTCATGGATAAATAGAACTGTAAAATTAGACAGTAACGAATACATAACCATTGCTACGCCGAGACTGAGTTCAAGAGCGATGTTACTATTTTTTAATCTTCCGGATGGAAACTTAAAGGGCGAAGGATTCAGAGTAAATGACTATCAGAGTATTGCCAAGTTATATAATGGCTCTATAAAGAGCATTGGATCAGTGGACAAAGAATCTATCTACACTTTAAATCAGCTTGAGTCTAGACTAGAAAAGTTAACTAACTTAATTCAACCCATAACTATAAGAACTCAATCTTCATTTAATTCGGCTATGAACGCTGATCACAGTGACCATCAAATTGTTAGCGCTATTGTAAGTAAAATGTATAGTAATTATGAAAACGATTACTTACAAAATAGATTTAAAATTCCAATATATTATTATGTTGGATACCCTGTGATTAGTATGTCCCCCAACCTATCTGCTGATATTTTATTGAATAAAACTCAGGTGTTTATGGAATATGCAAAAAGTGATGCTCTCATTTGTGCCAACAAATTTAGCTGTAGTGGTGATTTAAAGTATAAAAAATTTTTAGTTAGAAATTATGAATATACTTATTAATAAAATAATGAAATTTAAAACTTCTAAATCTAATTTATATGATTATTTAGTTATAATTTTAGGATTGGCAGTAGTAAGTGAATGGACCTTGTTTAGATTCTTCATAAAAAAATTCAATTATGATTTAGTAGGACAACAAGTTTTAACTACTCAAATTATTTCCGGATTTCATCAGAATTCATTACTTGGTACAACAAATTATATCTATAAGATGATATTCATTTACGGTCCCTTTAGCCTTTTGTCTATAAATCCTATTTTAAAACTTGAAATCATTACACTAGCAATCAATGCATTTACTTTTATTTGTATTATTTTATTATTGAAAAAAATTTATGAACATTTTATTAAAATATCGACCAAATTGGATAAAACCTTATTATTGTTCTTTTCTTCTATATCTGGATCAGTTTATTGGATAGAGTATGCTAACTCACGCAATATAGAAGTTGTAATGGGTCTAGTTTTGCTGTACCTCGTTATATCGATTACTAAAGATTGGAATATTAATAAGGTTATATTAATATTCGTTTTTTCTTCAATATTGTTCTTTTCTGATCCTTTACAAATAGTCATGTCCTTACTACCTGCAATGATTTATTATCTATTTAAGAATATTCGCAAAAGTAATTTTATCAGTAGAAAAAGCCTTATTCTTTATGCATCTATACTGCTTGGATACGTATTTTCAAAAATAGCTTTACTTTTATCTAATAAAATACTTGGCATTAAAATAATTCCATTAACAGCCCATGATAATGGATACGGTCCGTTTATGTCTATAATCAAAGGTTTTATACCAGGACTGAAGCAATTCGGTAGATTATATGTCGGAGGCCATGAATATGGTTTTATTATTGAGGCATTGAATCTCAGTCTTTTATTGTGGTCTCTTTTGATGGTTGTTTATTTTGCAATTAAGAAAAAAATTAATATAGATTTAATATCTCTTATATTAATATTTTTCTCGACAGATTTTTTATTCTATATTTCTAGTGGTCAATCTATGCAAAGGCAAACTTCAAGATATTTAATTATGACGGTTCCATTGTTTATTTTATTGTTGATGCATTTAACAAACATAAAATCGAGATTATCTATAGCTCTTAAATATTTTATTCTATTTATTACCTTAATAAATATATTCAAATTATGTGATCTATATCTAGGATCTATTAAAACAAGATATTCTAGTAATTCTCAAATCAATTCAGCTATAGAATATGTAAAAACACCATACATGGTATCTCTGGCAAGCATGGATACTGCTATTCCTGCTGATTATTTAACTAACGGAAAACTTAAGTTACTACCCCTTAATTGCGTATCCGGCTCAAAACTAATAGGAGTTAATCTTTTTTTTGATAAAGAATACTACATTAATTCTCTAAAAAATTCTCAAGAAGAAATACCTATAATTTTTGATGGAGCAAATATATCCAGCTATCCAATAATTTGTGACATTAAGAGTGCTGAAATTATATTTGGCAATCCTATAAGAACCGAAACTACATCCAATGGAAGCATTGTGTTAATATATTCCAAAAATACAATATTAAATAAATTATCTTTTTAAGCTGCTTTAATTATAATATGTCGATCTCTACCGAATCCTTCAGATTCAGTTTTAAGACCATATTCACTTGCTAGACTATGGATAACTCTTCTATCGGAGGGATTCATTGGATCTAGTGACATTTCTACTCCAGATTCTTTCACAGACTTCATCCATTCTTCGGCAGTTTCTCTGAGTCTGTCAGATCTTTGTTTCTTGTAGTCCGCTATGTCTACATTGACGCGCGTAAGGGCGTAATCGGCGTTCTTTAGAGCATTAGATGTCAAGAATTGCATTGATCTCATATTGTCGCCTCTTTGACCTATTAAAAAGCCGTTGAGGTGGGTGCTTGGAACTGACAGTTGAATCACGTCTTCGTCACAAGTGGCGTGAACTTCAGTATTAAGACCAAAGAAAGACAAAATATCTTCTAGATATTTTTTTGCATATAAAATTGCTTCTTCTTTTGATTCGTTCATCTTTTCCTCCTTTTATTAGATTTTTTATTAGAGGTTTTTTTAGAGTTACTTTTCTTTTCAACAATCTCTGCTTCAGGTATTTCTTTTGGGTTTTTCTTTTCGTCGGCTATTTCTTCGAGTTCTTCTTCGTCTTCTTTAAGAACTGAAGCTTGCTGCATGTAAGCTACCACTCCACTTGTTAACCAATAAAGGCTTAGTGCAGAAGGAAGACTTATTGTGAACAATAGAATCATCACTGGCAGTAAATATTGGGTACTACGACCAACTGCATTATTAATTTCTGATTGATCCGCAGAATCACCCTTACTAGCTGACTTCATTATCTCTCTTAGCGATTTCTGATCTTTAGAATTAGGTAGTAATTGTTTTCCTTGGAAATATTGAGCAGCTGCACTTAGTATTACGATTATTAGTGAAGGCCAGTAAATTACACCATGGGACAGTGCGCTTTTGCCTAGATTAACTACCCCAAAAAGAGTATTGTCGAATGAATTTATATTGGTAGCTAAATGATGCATAAATCCTAAGTGTTGAAGTGGTGTGTAAGCAAAATCTACGATGTTTTTAGGATCTCTGATTATTCGAGCTATTCCACTATTTAATCCAATAAGAATGAATAATTGGAAAATTAGAATTGGAAGAGTTCCAAGGGGATTTATTCCTTTTTCTTTATATAGCTCCATTGTGAGCTGTGATTCTTTTTGTCTATTACCGTTAGCTAGTTTCTTTATTTTTTTAAGTTCAGGTTGAAGCTTTCGCATTTTCTTAGCCTGATGTAGCTGCTTCTTAACTAATGGCCATAAAGCTAACCTGAATAGTATTGTGAATACTATTAGTGCCAGTCCGAAGTTATGTCCAGGAATTATTGCTAATACTAAAACTAGTAGGTTGAAAAGTGGTTTAACTATTAAAGCGGTAAACATATATTTAAAAAATCCTCTCTTTATAAATCTAGTTTATCACGTTTTATTTTATTTTGTATCTGTTATACAACCTGCTTTAATAAATAGTTCTTTTATGTTTTGAGTAAGATCTTCGAAGTTCATTTCTGAAACAGATTCGTTATATACATTAATTACTATGTCGTATCTAGAATTAAGTTCTAAATCCAGTAGTCTAACTATTTCATAAATTCTTCGTCTAATTCTATTTCTTACGACTGCAGATTTATTTATTTTCTTAGATACCACAACAGCGACTCTGGTAGGATATTCTGTTTTTCGTATAATTCTACGTAAGCTAATGTTATTCAACGTAAAATTATCCCCGAATTTATATACGGAGTTAATACTCTTTCTACTATGAAATCTATTCTTTGTACTTAACACTAGCTAAAATTATAGGTGACTAATAAAAAAGTGCCTAGTTTTATTTAAGCACTTAATCTTGTTCGACCTTTATTACGTCTCTTGTTGAGAATATTTCGGCCGGCTTTGGTCCTCATTCTCTTCATGAAGCCGTGCTCCTTGGAATGTTGACGCTTTTTAGGTTGATAGGTTCTTTTTGGCATAACAAATACTGTAACATAAATTACTACGTTTTTCTAGCCCAAAATTTATCTGGATTTATCTTAGTAAAATTAACAATGTATTTGGACTTTTTGAGGTTATTTATCCACCTATTAACAGAGGTTGTCCACACATTAACAGATAAGCACTTTGGGTGTGTATAATTTTTAAGAAGTTAATAGATTTTGAGCTAATTTTTAAAGTGATGCTAAAAATACTGTGGAAAAGTATTAAGGTTTTAGTTTACTATTACATGAAAGTTAAGGAGCACTAAGTGGATAGCAGTAGTCTTTGGCAAACTGTCTTGGGGGAAATTGAAGTCTCTATTTCTAGTGGAAACTTCAACACCTGGTTTAAGGGTACTGAGCTAGTTGAAGTTAGAGAATCTGATTTAGTGATTAGTGTTAACAATCTATTCAAGAAATATCAACTTGAGGGTAAGTATCTAGATTTAATTACAGACATAGTCAAAAAAAATGGCATCGATAAGCCAAACATTATATTCAAAATAGCTGGCAATAAATCCACTTCTACGCAGTCTGAAGAAAACATAGTTTTACCTGAAAGAATGGAAGCCTCTGAATCTACAACTGCTTCAACCCTAAACTATGTTAGCGACTCGAACGGTCTATCTCATTCTTACAGACAAAACTTAATTGAAAAATATACGATAGACAACTTTGTGGTTGGAAGCGGCAATGAACTAGCGTTCGCTGCCTGCCAATCAATCATTCAAAAACCTGGAAAGAAATATAATCCACTATTTTTATATGGTGGTGTTGGAATTGGTAAAACTCATTTAATGCAGGCTGTTGGCAATGCTTTAAAGAAGCAGAACCCTGACTTCAACATACTTTATATATCCACCGAACAATTCGTTCAGGAATTTGTTGATTCACTTAGAAAAAGGAAGACTCAAGAATTTGCTCATTACTATAGATCAGCTGACGTGTTAATAGTAGACGATATTCAATTCATAGCAGGAAAAGAAAAAATACAGGAAGAGTTCTTCCATACCTTTAACGCTCTTCATCAAGCAGAAAAACAAATAATCCTAAGTTCAGATAAACCACCTAAAGAGATTCCTTCTATCGAAGAACGTTTAAAAAGTAGGTTCGAATGGGGAATGAGTATAGATATGCAATATCCAGATTATGAAACTAGATGCGCAATTATTAAATCTAAATCTGATTCACTAAACATTAGCCTAAAATCTGAAGTTATTGAATACATAGCTAACATAACCACTAGTAACGTGAGAGAACTTGAAGGATTATTAAATCAACTTCTAGCCTTCTGCGATATGAGGGCAATTGAACCCACCTTATCTGTTGCTGAAAGTATTATAGGAATAAGTAAAAATAGACCTAAACACTTGAGCTCTAAGATGGTTATTGAAAAAGTATCTAAACATTATCAGATATCTTTAGATGATTTAATTGGCCCAAAGAGAGATAAAGACATAGTGGTTCCAAGACAAGTAGCAATGTACCTACTAAGAGAAGAGCTCAAATTAAGTTATCCAAAAATTGCTAGAGAATTAGGTAGAAAAGACCACACTACTGCTCTACATTCAGTCGATAAAATACATAACGAGATTGAAATAAACCCAGATATCAAGAAGGCTATTAACGACATTAAGGAGAAATTATATGCGTAAAAGTTGTTCAATACTTGTGCAAAAGATGTATACAAATTCTGTGTTTATAACCATACCTAAATCATTCTTTAGTGGCTATGTTGATAATAATGTTACTTACCCACATTTTATTACAAAGCTTGTTAACATATTAAACACAGTGAAAAACGTCGATTTAACAGATAATTTTACGTTTTTTTACACACTATCCACAATACCTATAACAACAACAATAAATTAAATATACTTATTATTAATAACTTAGGAAGGAACAAAAAATGAAACTCAAAGTAACACAAGAAAATCTAAACAAAGCTTTAAATCTAGTAGCGAGGGTTGCTGATTCTCACTCTACCCTTCCTGTTTTAGCTAATGTTTTATTAAGAGCAGAAAAAAATAGACTCAGTATTAGTGCAACTAATTTAGAAATAGGAATAACTCACTTTGTCGGAGCTAAGATAGAGAAAGAAGGAGTTATTACGATACCTGCTAACCTATTTTCTAGCTACATCTCTTCCCTTCCTAGTTCAGTAGTCAGTCTTGAATTAGAAGATAATAAACTTAAGATTGATACAGATCAATATAACTCCACAATTAATGGTATTAATGCAGAAGACTTCCCTGTTATGCCAGCTATAGATAAAGGTGAAAGTTTTACTATGGATGCTGGAATTCTTCGAAAAGGATTATCTCAAGTTGTATTTGCAGCAGCTACATCAGATAGTAGACCAGTTCTTACGGGAGTCTATCTTCATACCGAAGAAGGTAGATTATTTATGGTAGCGACAGACAGTTCTAGATTAGCAGAAAAAGAAATTGGTGCCACTAAGAAGGAAATTAAATTATTAGTTCCAGCTACATCAATGCATGAACTTCAGAGGGTTTTAGATGAACACATTGAGATAGTCAATGTTGTTATGGATGAACAACAAGCTATGTTTAAAGTCGGAGACACTGAACTAGTTAGTAGATTAATAAATTCTAACTACCCTTCCTATAGAGCTATTATTCCTAAAGAACAAGCCATTAATGCTGTAGTTAAGAGATCTGATTTACTTAACATAACTAAGGTATCAAGCTTGTTCGCTAGAGAAACAGCTGGAAGTATAACTATAGAAGTAGATGAAGATCAAAAAAATATTCATATAAGAGCTCTCGCTAGCCAACTTGGAGAAAACTCATCTATGGCGGACGCGAAAGTCACTGGAAGCGGAAGTGTCACCCTAAACTCTAAATTTTTAATAGATGCTCTTAATGCAATGAGTGGTGAAGATGTAGAATTTAGTTTTAATTCAAAAATTGAACCTGTATTAATCAAAGATCCAAAGAATAAAGATTACATACATGTAATAATGCCTTTAAAAGCTTAAGATAAGTACATGATTGAAAGTATTAGGGTTCAAAACTATAGAATCTTTAAAGATAGAAGATTTGATTTCGATAAACAAGTAAATATTGTAGTTGGACCTAATGCTTGCGGTAAAACTTCCCTTCTTGAAGCAATACTTGTTAGTTTAGTAGGCTCATCTTACCGAGCTAAAGAGAAAGATTTAATTAGTAAAGGAAATGATTGGCTTAGAATAGAATCTAAAAATGACGGACTAGATAGAATAATTAAATTTACTAATACTAACGAAAAAACTTATGAAATAGAAAACAATAAATATAAAAGACTATCCAGTAATTTAAAGGAACCAGTAGTCTTATTTGAGCCGAATAATTTAATTATGCTAACATCTTCACCGGATACTAGAAGAAGTTATTTAGATAATTTACTAAAACAAATCGATCCGTTGTATAAGAAAAATCTAAGACATTATTCAAGAGCACTTATCCAGAGAAATCACTTATTGAAAAATATAAATATCAATTTAAAAGATCAGTTATTTCCTTGGAATATGCGCATCACTCAATTAGCCGAAGAAATAGTTAAAAGAAGAACAGACTTCATTAATGAAATTAATCCTGTTTTAAATCTTAATTATAGAGAAATATCTAATTCGAAATTGAATATAAAAATTAAGTATCAAAGTAGTGTTAACGAGGTTAACTACTCTACCAAGATGTTAGATGAATTAGAAAATAATTTTGTTCAGGAATTAAACCAAGGATTTACTAGCGTAGGACCTCATCGAGACGACTTTACTTTATATTTTGAAGATAATCTAGCTACTCTTTTTGCATCAAGAGGAGAACTTAGATCCGCTATGTTATCCCTAAAAGTAACAGAAGTAAATATATTAGAAAAATATTTATTCAAAAAACCTACCCTATTACTAGACGATGTGTTCAGTGAGTTAGATTCTAATCGTAGGCATGCTTTAACTAATTTAATTAAGAAGCATCAAAGTTTCATAACAACAACCGACGCAGACATTGCGTCTAAAGAATTTAAAGGCCACTGCAAGGTCATTGAATTGTAAAAACTAATAAGTAGGCGTGTTTGGATATTGCTGAGCTTGTGAGCTATTTAAATCGATTTCACCTTGAGCTGTAAAATTGGTTGGATTTTGTTGAGTGTTTGGATTCGTATTTATTAGACTAGCTTCTGTAGGACTTGCAACTATCTGAACATGTACGTGATTTTGACCAGCAAAGAACAAACCTTGTCCTACAGGGAAAGAGCTTAATCTTTTCTTTTCTTCACTTGTTAATTTAAATACATCAGCAAGCACATCTATAGCAGAAGGAGATTGTTTTAATAGTAATTGCATTGAAGAGTTAGCTACCACTGCTCTACCCATTCTGGATCCCATAAAGTCTTCAACATCCTGAGTGATAGTTGTTATACCTAAGTTATATTTTCTAGCTCTTTTTGAAAGACTATATATAAAGTTAGCAGAATCTTCGTATTTCATGAGTTGCCAAGCTTCGTCTATTATTAATATTCTTTTCTTCTTTTCAATCTTAGTTTTATTCCAGATGTAATTAAGAACAATATACATAGCTACGGGTCTTAGTTCATCTTCAAGATCTCTAATACTGAATACAGCCATAGGATTGTTTATATTAATATTAGATTGTTGAGAGAATATTCCAGAAAACGTTCCAGTAGTATATTTTCTAAGTCTTTGAGCTAATGAAGGTCCTGTTCCGCCCATATGTAGCAACGTGTCATAAAGATCGACTATAGTCGGAGGAATGCTTCTATGGGTTAGAGGATCATTTGTGATTCCTGCTTTTGCGTAGGTTTCTATTAATGCAGCGTCAAGATCTGCTTCTTCCGTAGGAGTTAGCATATTTGTGTTAGTTACAGTTCCACCTACGATCTGTGATTGAGCTCCGCCCATCATAAGTCTTAATAATCCATGTAGAGTTATTAAGTTTCCTCTAAGCGCGTTGTCAGCTTCTTCTGTGTCTACTACCTCTGGAAGATCGAAAGGGTTAATTCGAGTAGGAGAATTAAGACTTAGATGAATATATGCTCCACCGACAGCATCACACATTTTTTCATACTCATTATCTGGATCGACAATAAATATTTCTGTGCCAAACATCAAACTTCTCAAAGCCTCTAATTTAACAGCAAAAGATTTACCTGCTCCAGATTTAGCGAAAACTGTTGAGTTACCGTTTTCTAGACTAAATCTATCAAAGATTACTAATCCAGAATTATGCATATTAACACCATACAAAATGCCATTATCTTGGCTTAGGTCAGCACTCGTGAATGGGAAGCTAGTACTTAAAGCTCCAGTGCTCATATTTCTTCTAACTTGAAGAAGATCATACATTTGAGGCACATTACTAGCGAAAGCTTGTTCTTGCTGAGAAGTTGCTGGTTTCGAGAATACTAATTGTTGTCCGAGCATGTTCTCAACTTTTCTGGATATAAAATCTAATTCTTCAACACTGAATCCATATATAGTGAAATAGAAACCTAATCTAAAGAATTTTTCTTCCCCAACCTGAAGTTTATCTCTAATCTCTTCAGCGTCGGTGATAGCAGCTTCTTTAGCAGGATCCCTGGTTTTACCTCTTTCATTATCTAATTGTATTCCGGCTTCTAATCTAGTTACTTTCTTTCTTAAATTATCTAAAACAACTCTAGTCTCTGCTGGATATATATAAAGTGTTAGATCCATTTCTTCATCAATATTTACCATTCCACTCAACCATCCTGTATATAAGCTTCTCGGATATCCATAAACATAATATGTTCTAGCAAATCTTGTGCCAAGTTGGAAGTAAGTCGATTTAAACTCTAAAGAAGAAGGAGCAATGAAATCTCTAAGAGCAGTAACCCCTTTTTTAAATGCATTTTGTACTTCTGCAGTTTCTTGAAGTTTTTGTGCCTGAGCCAATGCTATAGGATCAGTAGTTGATCTAGAATTTTTCTTCCCAAACATTATTGAAGTTCTCCCTTCAAATGATCTTGTGGTGTTGCACCCGTGCCTTTACTTACTACGTCGACATTAAGATCATCAAAATTCTTAATCTGTTGATTAGTAGAAGTATCTGGATTATAGGTATCATAATAAAGTTCGATTAACTCTTGAGTAGCTAAAGGTAGAGCCTGGATATTGCTTTGAGCTAATCCGCTAAGAACGGATTGGACTCTATTTCGAAGCTCGGTTTTTGCTTGCTCTAACTGACCTTCATTGATAGTCACATGTTCTTGTTTATTATTAAATAAACCAGCAATTCCTTTGAATAAGGTTTTACTCTGAGTAAGTGCTTTTTGAATATCAGTAGTTGGGAAATAAGGAATTACAACATAGAATTTTTTATCCATTATGTTGGTTTGAGCACTCAAATTATCTATATAGTTAATATAGTCGTCCATTAAAAGCGCCAACAACATATTGTCGTGTTCGGTACGAATTCTATCCAGTTTTTCAATATAGGGCTGAAGATCTACTCGTCTAGTTCTGATTAATATCTGTATTGGAAAGAATAATGAATTTAGGAATCCTTGATAAGCATATTCTACCGATTCTTGTTCTTGTGTGCTCATCAGATCGAAATTGATACTCTTTACCATCACGACGGATCTAAAAGAGCCGTCATTCATAATAACAATACCATCTCTTATTTCAACGATTTGTAGACTATTTTGAGTGCTATTTGGGTTTGAAGGTTTGGTATTTTCAGCAATAGGTTGCTGATTTGCAATCTGATTGTTCTGAGAATTGTTTGTTGAAATTGGATTCATTTATTGCCCACCGATATATTTTAACGAAGTGATATAACTACCTCTCCGTCTGAAGAAATAGTCTCTCTAACTGGGTTTAGTGTTTCGTTAGCTTCTTTTGAAATTGTAGATACACTTTTTTGATTACCGAATGATGCATTTATTATATCAGGATTAATAATCGGAGAGTTAATAACATTTTGATTATTTATAGCAACTGGATGGTTTTTTAATGTTCTCATATTAACAAGTTCGGCATCAGAATTATCAAGACCCTTATTAATTATTGGAGTCGGTGTATTGTTTTCAATCTGATTCGTATTATCTAGGCTATCTATTAATCTTTGTCTTTTATTTAAAGTATTTTTATCTACCAAATCTTGAAATTTTTTATAGGACGAATTTGAAGAATCAAGAATATCTTCGAAATCATGAACTTCACTCTCTATGGCTTGGTCGTTAAGGGCGTCAATATTTATTAACCTATCTGCGTCATTATTTAAACCAAAAGAAGTAACTCTATTTGTGGCAATATTTTTAATTGCCCATCCCCTACTATCTAGAGTGCTTGCTAATGTTTCTAGTCTAGATTTTACTTCATTTTGAGATAACCCATTGGTTCTATCTTTTTCAATTTTCTTCGGTGCTGTAATTGTGACTAAATTAATAGCTCCATCTTGGTTCCAAATTCTTTTTTGAATTTTAAATAAGAAACGAAGTTTCGCTAAAGCCCATACTTCTGTTGGCTGATCTTTTAAAAATGGAAAAGCTAAAAATCCAAAGAAAAAAGCTATAGGTGCCGTTAAAGTAATCGCGAACCATATTTTATGTACTATAAAAATGTAGCTTATATAAATAAAGACAGCAGCTACTAAGCTATATACGAATTGACGGAAGCTCAAATTCCAAATCAATTTATCGTCAGCTTCAATATCTTGGAGTACTTTATAAGTAGCCATTAAGCATAAGTATAACAGATTAAATAACCATAATCTCAATTATTGTTAATTTTATAGATTAAATATATAATCTTACTAAATAACATGAAAATAAAACACTCATTCTTAAGCAATGCTATCGTTACGGGAACCGTTTTTGTATTAATGAATCTTGGGCTCAGTGGGTATGCTATGGCTTCAAGCTTATGTGGATCTGGCAATAATGCTATTAATACTTCTATTGATTTCGGGTGCAAAGGCGCAGGTAATCCTATAGTAGACTTAACCTTTGCCATTATTAGATTTTTATCTCTTGGAGTTGGACTGGTTATTGCATTTTCTTTGGTTGTTTCAGGTCTTCAATATATTGGATCACAGGGAAATCCAGACAATACAAACAAGTCAATTTCTAGAATTAGAAATAGTATAATAGCTTTAATTCTTTACATATTTGCTTTTGCGATATTAAATTATGTTGTTCCAGGACAGGTACTAAATAAATGATAATAAATTTCTTATTCGCCGCGGCATGCTCAAATGGTGCATTCTTGGGGTTTCCTACGTGGTACGAGTTTTTAAATTGCAACAGCACAGGTTCTCCAGAGCTATCTAAAATAACCGACATATGGGCTATTTTAGCTGCGGTTATAGACATACTCCTTAGACTGGCCGCATTGCTAGCAGTCGGCATGATTATATACGGAGGCGCAACCTACATGACTTCACAGGGTAGCTCAGATAAAACAAATCGAGCAAGAGGGACAATAATATCTGCAGCAGTTGGGCTTCTAATATGCTCCATATCTATAGCAATAGTTCATTTTGTTGGAGGAATTTTTAAGTAAATTATGTATATAAATATACTTTATAAAATGTATGGCGCCGCAGTTGCTAAATGTACAAATGATTTGGCTGGCAATAATTGCGATACTGGACTGCCCACTGTTGGGGCGACCAATACTCAACTTAATTCTTTTCTAGCCACTGTTTTCGGAGTGCTAGCAGTGGTGGCTGTAATATTATTGGTTATAGGAGGTATTCAATTCATGACCTCTGGAGGAAATTCTGAACAAACAAACAAAGCCAAGAATACAATTCTTTATGCACTAATCGGTTTAGCTGTCGCGATTAGCGCTGAACTAATAGTTGCATTCATATTAAATAAGATTCAAGGATTATGAAAAAAATATTTATTATTATAACTGTGTTTTTTAGCTTAATGATAGCTTCTATCGTGCCAAGTTATGCTATAACTATTAGCACTTGTCCGACTGGAGTAGATTCAACTGTGTGCACAGACGCTACTGCTAGTGGCGGAAATCCTATAATTAAAGCACTAAAAGTTGTATTAAATGTCTTATCTTATATTGCAGGAATCATCGCGGTAATAGGATTAATGGTGGCTGGATTTAGAATGGTTGTGGGTGGAGGAAACTCTCAACAATATAACTCTTCTAGAAATACGATATTATTTGTTATTGTCGGCATAGCTGTTGTAGTATTAAGCCAGACAATAGTAATTTTTGTATTAGATAAATTATAATAATGAAGAAAATATTTTTATCCTTAGTAATTCTTTTATCAAGCACATTTAGTGCATTGCCAGGCACAGTGTTAGCTGCTAACGCAGTGGAACAGGCATGTAGCGGACTCAACTCTCTTTCACCGTCTAATAGTTGTGGCACAGGACAGGCTTCCGTAAACAACATCGTTGCATCAGTCACTAAGTTAATATCATACATAGTCGGAGCTGTCGCTGTTTTAGTTATTATTTTTGCAGGTTTTAGGTTCATTACTTCAGGTGGAAGCAATGAAAATACTAATTCAGCAAGGAATATGATCCTGTATGCAATTATAGGGTTAGCTGTCGCTGTTTTAGCTCAATTAATAGTTCATTACGCAATTAATACATCCTACAATTCCACCAAGTAAACCTTATTTTCTTAAAAAGCTTATTTATTAAATGCTCTAAATGTGATAATTTTTAAGTATAAGTAATTATAAATAGTAAGAAAGGTTATAAATAATGATAAATAAAATAAAAAAATTAATTTTTGTTTCTGGAAGTAGCCTAGTGTTTGCAGCTGCAGTACTAGTCCCTAGCGTTTCTGTAGAAGCAGTAGGTGCTGCTCCCGCTAAGGGATGTGCTAATAATAATGTCGCTGACAGCATAAATCAAGGAGCTAATGCAACAGGAAGTAGCGCAGATTGTAATAATGGAACAACTTTAACTACTGGAGTGTCGAATTTAGCTAAAACAATAACAACAGACTTCTCCATACTGGTTGGTGCAATATCAGTTATAATGATCATCTTCGCGGGATTCAAGTACATTACTTCAGGTGGAAGCAATGAAAATACTAATTCAGCAAGAAACATCTTAATGTATGCAGTTATTGGTCTAGTAATTGCAGTAATAGCGCAGCTGATAGTTCACCTTGTTATTAACTCAGCCAGTAGCATTAAAGGTTAATTAGACAAGAAGCCTTATACTAAACAAGTATTCGTTAATATAGTAATTTACACCAAGGATTTTCATATCATCTGAATCCTTGGTGTTTTTAGTTCTATAAAATCATATCAATAGCAGCACAAAATTGAGTAGAACTATTGATAGGAAAAGACCCCACCGCTAAAAGCTGGTTATAAAAAATAATAAAAAAAGAGGTAGTCCGTAAACGACTACCACTTTAAATATTTTTTTAGAATTCTGATCTTCACTAAGCCCAAGTATCTTCTCGGTGCTTTCGAGCACCCCACCCTTAATTGATCTGAATCTTTTTTACAGTGTCTTGTTTAAGTTTAACAAAACCTATTGTTAAAACTCCATCCTTCAAAACCGCTTCAATTTCATCTTCCTTTACAGGAACAGGAAGAGCTATAGTTCTAGAGAATTCTCCCCAGTAGCACTCTTGTAGGAAATAGTTCTCTACTCCGTCTTCGGTGCCAGCGTTTAAAGTTCCTTTGATAGTAAGCTGATTATCAGAAATACTTACATCTAATTCGCTCTTATTAACCCCAGCTGTTCTAGCTTTGACAAAAACTCTTTCTTTTGTTTCATATACATCAACTGCTAGTTGTCCTGGTACTGCTTCGTCTTCATCCCATTCATCTGAGACTGGATCTTCTGAACCCGAATTACTGCCAGTATTTTCTACCAAATCATCATCTCCCATGAAGGCTGCTGTTATTTCATCTTCTTCAAGTAAGAGATCATCATCGCGATTCTTTTTCGCCATAATTGTTACCCTCCGTTACTAATATATTTTGATAAGACATTTTGCCTTTTTGTATTCACTTTAGTATAAAACAATTATACCTATAAAACAATTTATCTTCAGTATTTACAACACAATAAATACAACGCATTAGTATGTGTGAGATTAATGCTAAAATAAGAGTATGGACAATAAGCTATTATATTCTGATGGATACGGAACTGGATCCTATCAGGCGCCTGAGGAGTCTGCCTTAAAATGGTCTTCAGTGCCTAATTCAGAAGATAAAAGAAAGCCATCTTGGTATATTGGTCTCGTGTTAGTGCTGGCTTTAATTTCTACTGGTTTTTATTTATTGACTCACGACATCACAACCACGACCATTATAATGGTTTGCGCTCTGCTTCTCTCTTATTACGGTATTAAGAAACCAAGAAAAATTAACTATTCCTTAAACAACGAAGTATTAACTATTAATGATAGAAAATATAATCTTAATTCTTATAAGTATTTTATAGTTACACATAGATCAAACAGTGGAACCGCTTCCCTTGTTCCATTAAAGAGATTTGCAGCACCTATAAATATAAATTTTTCGAAGGATGATTCGGAGAGAATTATTCAAACCCTAGGAGCGTCTATGCCGATGGAGCACAAAGACAATGATTTATTCGATAAGTTAATGAGATATATTGGATTTTAATTCAAAATAAATTAATGATATAATTACCCCTGTTTACGGAAGGGTGACCGAGCGGTTTATGGAGCTTGTCTTGAAAACAAGTGTGGGGCAACTCACCGTGGGTTCGAATCCCACCCCTTCCGCCAAGAACACTTCCAATATAAAATATATTAATTCTGGAGAGGTACCCAAGTGGCTGAAGGGGACGGTTTGCTAAATCGTTAGAGGGACGAGAGTTCCTGCGAGGGTTCGAATCCCTCCCTCTCCGCCAGAAATATTTTTTAGAATAAACTGTAGATCGCTGCAACACCAGACAATCCCATAAATATAGTGATAACCCAGCCTAAAAACGCAGATAATTTTCCGTTTTTCCAGTTACCCATTATTTTTTTATTTCGAGCAATCAGCAAGATTAGTACAAGAATAACCGGAGCAACTATCCCGTTCAACACGGCAGAATATATCAGAGCTTTTATAGGATTTAATCCTATAAAATTTAGCATCATTCCAATGAACATCGATAGAATTATTACGCCGTAAAAAGTATATCCTTGCTTTAATTTCTTATTTAGACCTTGTCTCTTCCCTAGGCTTTCGCTAATGGCGTATGCGCTAGCACCAGCCATCACTGGTATAGCTAATAATGCAACTCCTATGATTCCAGCAGCGAACAACCAATATGTAGCACTGCCTGCAAATGGTCTAAGCGCTTCTGCTGCTTGTGATGCAGTAGTTATAGTATTTATTCCGTGCTGGAATAAAATACTTCCACAGGCTGCAATAATAAAGAACATCACTAGATTTGAAAGTAGCATTCCAGACCACACATCAACTCGCATATTTTTAATTTCTTTACCAACATTTTCATTTCTATAAGTGGAGTTATTTTGGCCAGCTAGATTTTGGTCCTCTACTTCTTGAGAGGTTTGCCAGAAGAATAAGTAAGGCGTAATTGTAGTTCCAAGCACGGCACAGACTATTAATAATTCTTGTTTATTAAATGAAATACGAGGAATATACGAGTTCTTAAGTATATCGTGCCAGTCTGGGTGGGCTAGAATCGCCGATAATATGTATGTAAACAATATTAAGGCTAGCCACTTAAGATATTTTGCATATTTAGCGTAAGACGTGAATATTTGCATAAAAAGAATCACTAAAGTGGAAGCCACTACCAATAAATAATAGTTAATATGGGGATTAAGTAGCTGCAGTCCGCTAGCTATTGCTCCCAAGTCAGCTCCAATATTAAAAGTGTTAGCTAAAAATAGCAATATGGTACTAAAATATAGAACCTTTCTACCAAAATGAGTTCTAATATTAGCGGCAAGTCCCCTGCCTGTAACTAGACCAATTCTTGCGCACATCTCTTGAGCTACGGCCATAAAAGGGAATGTAAAAGGCGCAAGCCAAAGTAATTTAAGTCCGTATTGTGCTCCAGCCTGAGAATATGTAGCTATACCACTAGGGTCATCATCGGATGCTCCCGTTGTTAATCCTGGACCAAGCATGTACCAATAATCTTTTATTCTTCTAACAGGCCCCTTCGAACCAAGAGGCATATTTTTAGTAATTCTTTCGCCCTTATCAAGGCCCTTTTGTAGAGTTCTAGCGGGGGCTTCAAGCGTTTTTTCAACTATGTTTTTCTTATTCACTTCATATAATCATATCATCGGATTATTAATTTTAAATAAAGCTTTTATTCTAAAATTTTAACAATGTTAAATACCAGATGTAGTCTATAGAGAGATTAATTTCATAATCTATTATTATCCGTGATATTCTTTTACGAAACGGGGTATTATTCATGCATATCATTAAACTTATGTTGATTTGGATCTATAAATTTCCATATCGCCTTTATAAATCCTTTAACAACATCGACTTGGACATAGCTGAAGCAATCGTCGACCCTAACGGATTCGGAAGATTAAACCTATTATTAAAAAGTTTGCATGTCCCAAGTAAATACGAGTACTTATTCTACGAAATGCCAGAAGACGCATTGTGCATTGATGGTGGAGGAAATGTGGGAAAGTTTACTGATTTAGTGCTTTTTTGTGGCGGCCGTAGTTTAGTCTTTGAGCCGAATCCATTTTTGATTAAGTTAATGCAGCGTAAATTTAAAAACGATGAAAAAGTTAAGCTTGAGCCTAAGGCGATTAGCACAAAAGATGAAACGGTAGAGTTTAATTTCGGTGAGTATAGTGACCAAAGTGGCTCAATGCATAAAAATAAACGCAATCAAGGCGGTATTGGTAAACAAGTTGAAGTCCAGGCAGTCGATTTTGCAAAGTATTTAAAAAAGCTACAAAAAGAAAATGGTCAGATTTATCTATGCAAAATTGACATTGAAGGTGCAGAGTTCGAAGTGTTAGAGCACATCATTAAAACTGGCGCCTATAAACTATGTAAGCATATCGTAGTTGAGACGCATGCTAGATTTTTCAAAGATGGCAAGAAACGCGTCAAAAGACTTGAAGCTTTGATTACAGATAATAATATTACAAATATCGAATTAGACTGGTTTTAGGCCTGCGTCTCTGCTGCAGTTAATCATATCATCGGATTATTAATTTTAAATAAAGCTTTTATTCTAAAATTTTAACAATATTAAATAACTGATGTAATCTATAGAGAGATAAATGCAGTATATTTTTAGAATCATTAGATTTGCCAAAAAGTTATGGCCCTATTATGCGGCTATATCATTCTTAACGATTGCCGTAAGTCTTGTTAACTTAATTATGCCTGCGGTGTCTGGATGGGCCATAGATGAAATCCGTAAAGGTAATACCGCCGACATGCATAAATTAATATTCTTTGCCGTATTAATTCTTATTGCTGATGTTTTATTTAACATTCTAAATAACGTTAATGGATATTTCGGAGATCAGGTTAATGTTAAGCTAAATCACTATCTAAGCTATAGATATTATGAGCATTTATTAAAATTAGATCAGAACTTTTTTGACACAGAGTTATCTGGAAAAATAGTAAATAGACTTAATAGATCAGTTATACAAATATCCAATTTTATTAATGCTGTATCAAACAACTTCCTTCAATTCTTATTTAGTACTATATTTTCACTCGCTATAGTTTTCTTTTATTCTTGGCAAGTTGGATTAATGCTTCTTACGATTTATCCAATATATATCTGGTTCACTTTTAGAAGCAGTCAGAAATGGCAATCATATCAAAAAAAGAAGAATAAATATTCCGACATAGCTTCTGGAAGATTTATAGAAAGTATAAGCCAAATTAAAGTTGTTAAAAGCTTCGTTCAGGAGTCTAGAGAGTTAAAATTCTTAGATACCTATCTTAAAAAAGTTATTACAACCAATAAGCCCCAGTCTATTTATTGGCACAAAAGAGATACAATTCGCAGATTTGTACTAAACTTCATATTTTTCTTAGTTTATTTATATATTTTCTATCAAGGAGCCCACGGATTAATTACTCCTGGAGCAACAGTGGCGCTTATTCTTTACTCTATTCAGATAAGAATGCCAATATTTACGATTAGTTTCTTAGTGGATTCTACACAGAAAGCTATAGCCGACTCAAAAGACTTCTTTGAGATAATGGAAAAGAAACCCATTCAAGATAATTCTAATCTTCTAAAGCTAGAAATTAGTGATGGTGAGGTGTTTTTTGATAAAGTGGCTTTTGGATATGACGATAAAAAAGTCCTAAAAGATATAGATTTTGTAATCAAACCAAAAACTAAAATTGCTCTTGTTGGAGAAAGTGGAGTTGGAAAAACTACTATTACTAACCTGCTAATGAAACTGTATGCCCCCACTAAAGGAGCCATATTAATAGATGGTCAAGATATTTCAGAATATGATCAGCAAAGCGTTAGAAATAATATTGGAGTTGTTTTCCAGGACCCTTCCCTATTTAGCGGAACTATTAGCGAAAATATTGCCTATGCTAATCCAAAGGCAGACAAAAAAGATATTATAGCAGCTTCAAAAGCAGCGAATGCAGACGAATTCATAAAAGAATTTGCTGAAGGATACGAATCTCAAATTGGTGAACATGGAATTAAACTTAGTGGCGGTCAAAAGCAACGAATTGCTATAGCGAGAGCGCTTTTAAAGAATCCTAAGATCTTAATACTTGACGAAGCCACTAGCAGTCTCGATTCTAAGAGTGAAATACTTGTCCAGCGAGCACTTAAGGAATTAATGAAAGATAGAACAACGATTATTATTGCCCACAGACTCTCTACAATAGCCAATGTAGACCAGATAATAACTATTAAAGACGGAAACGTTGATGAGATTGGCACTCCAAAGCAGTTAGCTAAGAGTGGAGGAATTTATTCTCAACTTCTAGAATTACAGGAGGGTAAAGTAGAAGAAAAAGAAGAAAAACTTAAATTGTATGATATTAATGCAAGTTAAATTAATTAAAATATAAATATGAGTGCAACTTATTTACCGCTTCCAAAAAATGTAACCATTAAGCAGTCCCCTATTCACGGACTTGGAATGTTTGCCACTGAAGATATTGCAGCTGGTTTTGATTACGGAATTACTCATGTCAAAGATGATAGATTTCAAGATGGATATATTCGCACACCTCTAGGTGGTTTCATTAATTTTTCTAAAATTCCTAATTGTGAATTTATTGAGTTTGATGGTGGGTTTACTTTTAGAACTATTAAAGATATAAAATCTGGCGAAGAATTAACAGCAGATTACCCTCTTTATAAGCCTGAGTGATGGCGTGTTTGTAGGACAAAGTTCGAAACTAATTCGAAGAATATCCAAATGATTAAAAATGCTAATGTGTAATCGGAGATAAAAATCATTTAACAGAAAGGTTTGACAAAACCTCTGCTCCGTGGTATGATTACATCTAAATTACCCTAACAAAAATGCGAAATATTGAAACAAAACAAACAAATTCAACTGAGAGCTTTGTTGTTCCACCTCAACTTCAAGGACTACATAGCAAGCTGATCCGTGAGGCGGGTCTTTTGCCATCTACTCAATACATCGATGAAGATAAAAACTTGCAACAATCCGCAAGAAACGAAGGCATCATTTCTGAACTTGAGAGACTGGAGACGGCAGAGGCTGAGTCGGAGGAAGCTAAGTTTTCCCAGGCATACGAGCTGCTTAACGACGAAGAAAAAAATCTTTTCACCGTAAAGCAGACCGAATCTGCTAAGTTAATCGAAAATTGCATCAAGGGCAACAATGAGCTGCTAGAAAGCGATCTTAGCGCCGCTGAGTTTCTCCTTCTTGGAGAGATGAGGGATTCATATGCGAAGTTTAAGCGAAACGGACAACAGGGTAAATTTATCCCGGATTTTAAAGGGGCCGATAAGTTAGTTTTGGATAATCTGATTCAAAAGCAGGCTCTTAAGTTGGTTGAAGCGGTCAGCCAAACGGTAAATACAGTGGAAGCTTCACCAGAAGACGATAAATACAGCACATTCGAACAAAGTGACGGCTATTCTATAGAGGATGAATACTATTGGCACGAGTATAGTAATCAAGCTTTAAATACAGCCAAGGATAGTGGAAATTTCGAATGGGGTAAGGAGCGAATATACTTTGAAGTTCCTGAAGACGCCATAAACACCATGACCGCATTAATAAAAGCATCTGCCACCGCGAGTAAAGTACCCGTTGCTTTTAAAAGTCTAGACCTAGATAAAACTCCAGTTGCATTTACTCAAGACGGTAAAGTTACAAGAATGGTTGCGAATTTTGTTAATACCTCTGATGCAAAGAGATTTTACGAGTCATTAAGCCAACAACAAGGTTATGCAGACATAAAACCGGACAGGGACGTAGATTACAGTGGGTACCGTCTGGATGAAGTTGCTACTTATGCTAATGGTTTTAGAGAAGATAGGGATTCTCTAAAAAGAATAATCAATGGATCGGTGCAGCCTGACGGAAGACATGCTTTTATTGCTGTAGATGGCAAAAAAATCACTATTGATGATGCAGAGTACAGACTATTTTTAGATAAATATAACAATATGCCAGATCCTGCTAATGTTTGGCAAAGCGCCTAAAGTCGCGCACTTGTGATTATTCGAGTGAATTATGGCGGAGGAAATGGGATTCGAACCCATGATGCAATTGCTTACATAACGGTTTTCGAGACCGTCCAGTTCAACCACTCCTGCACTCCTCCATTGTCATTATTTTAAAACAAAACCCCATAGTTTATAAGGTGTTTTTATGTTAGTATGCCCCTGTTGTATTATTAAGCACTCGTAGCTCAACTGGATAGAGCGTTGGCTTGCGAAGCCAAAGGTTGTAGGTTCGAATCCTATCGGGTGCACCAAACGGATTTATTTAGTAATATCTGAACGACGGCTACCTTTGTTATTATAAGAATATGAATAAATCATTATTATTATGGACTGTGTATGAAGTTAGCTCAGAAAAATCTTCATTAAACGGAGTGATGCTTCGGGGTCGTATTCGCAAACTAGGAATCGAAAAAGACTTTAATGTTTTGGTAGAAAACACAGAAGATTATACCGGCGGCGTAAGATTCGCAGTTTTAAATGAACAAGATAAAGAAATAGTTGATGCTTATCTTAAGAAAATTATTGATGACGTGAAGATTAGTCTAGTTCTTGAAAAATGCCCCAATCCCGTTTTAAGCAAACTAAAGGTCAATTTAGAATCACGCTATAACTTATAGAATAGTTTTGACCTAAACGATAATGCTGTAGTAATTTATTTTATAGACTAGTGTATCCTATAGACATAACATTTATGGAAAAAAAGATTTATCAACGAACAAACATAGTTTTTCCTATATCAGAAGATAAGTATCTTCTTGGAATGAAGAAGCGTGGATTCGGTGTTGGATGGTGGAATGGTTTTGGTGGAAAGCTTGAGCCGGGTGAAACTTATGAAGATTCAGCAATAAGAGAAACTTTTGAAGAAGTTGGAGTAACCGTAGATAGGTTAAAACACATAGCCAGTATAGTTTTTTATAATGAAGATCAAATACAGGCTGTAAGCAAAGCTTATACTGCAACTTTTCACGGTGAACCAGCTGAGACAGAAGAAATGAAACCGGAATATTTTAAACTTAAAGAATTCCCCTACTCCACTATGTGGCCAGGAGATGATAACTGGATTCCCGAAGCATTAGAAAACGATGGTGCGCCTCTTGGGTATATAATTCATTTCGATAAAGAAAATAATTTTAAGTCAATTGAAAAAGTAACAATCGAAGCAATAGAGGAGAATTTTTAACTATATGCGTACAAAAATTGTAAAAAATAAAACTAATATAGAATGGCCGGGAGGTTTTGAGTTATATAATCGTGCAAGAAAGTTATTAAAGACTAATCTCTGGAATATCCTAACTCTTTTTGTGGGATACTTTTTTGTATATCTAATTACTTCTCAACTAATGAATAGGTTTGCAGTGGTAAATAAAGTGGTTAAACTTACTAAAAACCAAAATGTTACTGTTGCAGAAATACGTAATTATCCTATTTTTATATTGTTAACATTATTTTTATTTTTAGTGCTTAATCTCTTTAATCTAATGATCTATTTCTACGGATTTAAAAACTCTGAATCGAAGAGCGTTGAAATAAGTGATGTATTTAGAAGTGTAAAAAAATATTATCTACGCTTTCTTGGAACAGCTGTCATTGGTATAATTTTTTTCTTTATAAATATTATATTATTAAGCACAGTTTTAACTCTTATAGCTTCAATAAGCACAGTAGGAATATCTGTTCTGATTGCATTAATAGTATTGTTTGCTGAAGTGTACTTGTTATTGCCTAGATTTATATTGGTCTATAGCTTAATTCTTCAGGAAAATCTAGGAATTATAGATTCATTCAAGCAATCTTGGAAGATGACTAAGCCCCACTTAACTAAATTACAGATGTATTTACTAGCCGGAATCACTTGGGGTGTGCTTGCATTTATTTTAGCTGTTACGGTTATAGGAATTCCTGTTGCAATATATATTTTAATGTTTGTATTAACTTCCCCTGCTCTTTTGTATAACTTTATAAAATCTCAAAATTAGATAGCAATAAAAGATTGTAATACTTAAAAATAACTAGTATTATAAGGCTATGAATGATGGTGGTGCATTAGAGGTTCGCCTCGGAAAACGAGTTCAAGATTTTCGAAAGAAAGCGGGATTTACTCAACAAGAACTTTGTCATAAGGCTAAGTTAAGTTATTCTACGTTAGCAAAAATAGAACGTGGAGCCATTAAATCGCCTTCTGTATTTACAATGCAATCTATTGCACAGTCAATAGGATCTTCTCTTGATGATTTAGTTGGAGGAGCTATTTATGGAAAATCTAAAGAATTTAAAACCAGTAAATCTGGAGTTAAATTTGTATATTTTAACGTTAATGACACTCTTGTTAGATATCACCAAAGAGCATTTAGTAATTTAGCTAAAGATCTAGGAATGCAGCCGGACTTAGTTGAAACTGCATTCTGGTTTTACTCAGAAGAGCTAGATAAGGGTCAATTGAGTCTTGATGAATTCAATAAACTATTTGCAGGTAGATTAGGTGTTCCCTCTGTGGATTGGAAGAAATACTACATAAAAGCTGCCGAATCAGTCCCTGGAATATCGAACTTGCTAGATAAAATAAGTAAAGAATATAAATTTGGGATACTTGCCAACATGTTCCCTGGTGGATTAAATGCACTTATGGAATCCAATAAGATTCCTGAACTCAACTATGATGGAATAGTAGATTCGTCTTTAGAGGGAGTTACAAAGCCAGATCAAAAGATGTTTAAAATTGCGCAAAAGAAAGCTGGACTCGAAGCTAACGAAATACTACTAATTGATGAATCTATGTCTAATTTAGTTGCCGCACAGAAAGCTGGTTGGCACACTCTATGGTTTGACTCTTCTGCTCCTGAAGATTCAATTACTAATGTATTAAAATCTCTAGAATAAAATCTAAATTACTAGATTCGGCTCTATGTCTAATTCTTCAGGGATAGCAATCCCCTTCTTGTATTTAGCTTGATAACATCCTAAGGTTGCGATCATTCCGCCATTATCGGTACAAACTTTTATGTCCGGATAATTTATCTCAAAATTAAAAGCTTCTTTTAATTGTTTCCTTAATTCTTGATTAGCCCCTACCCCACCTGCAATGACAATATTATTTACATTAAATTCAATTACAGCTTTCTTAACTTTGTCTACAATGGTTTTTACGGCTGTATATTGGAAACTAGCTGCTATATTGGCCTTCTGAGACTCATTTAGGCGCTCAGAAAGCTTTGTTGATGGAAAGTTGTAACTTTCCCCAATTTCGTTTTGAGCAAGCCTTAGAACGGCTGTTTTGATTCCGGAAAAGCTAAAGTCGTATCTCTCCATGTTAGCTATGGGTAGTTTATATTTTTTTGGATCCCCCTCCCCTGCTTTAATGGCAATGGCAGGACCTCCTGGATATCCTAGACCTAGAATCTTAGCGACTTTATCGAAAGCTTCACCTATAGCGTCATCTTGAGTTTTCCCTAATAGCAGATAATCAAAATGATCTTTAAAAAGAACTAATTGAGAATGTCCGCCTGAAACAATAACTGCTAAGAATGGAAATTCTGGACTTTTCTCTATCGGGCTATATCCTTCAATACTGCTTTCTGTAATGAAATTTGCGTACACATGACCCAGTACGTGATTAGATTTATATAAGGGTTTATTTTTAATAATTGCTAAAGTTCTAGCAGTCATAACCCCTACCAATAAACTTCCTCCCAGACCTGCACCGTAAGTTACTGCAATACCATCAATATCGTCCCACGTACATTCAGCAATATTGAGAGCCTCGTCTATAACAGGGATAATCACTTCTATGTGACTTCTTGCAGCTATTTCGGGTATGACACCACCGTAAATGGCATGTAAATTCATAGAAGAAGAAACTACGTTACTTAGTAATTTTTTACCATCCTCAACTACGGAGGCAGAAGTTTCATCACAACTCGATTCAATACCTAATATTTTCATCTATTTCTAGTATACTTAAAGTATATGAATTTTAGAGCAGTAATTAAGAAAGTTATCCCAAAAAATTTTTTTGCTAAGGTTGAGCCTTACGGGCACTGGGCGGAAGCATTAATAGAAAATATTATCTTCGGATTTCCTTTCAGGGGAATTAAAACCATTGGAATAACAGGCACAGCGGGGAAAACTACTACGTCAACTTTACTCGCACACATCTTAAAAGAGAGTGGACTTAACGTCGGATATATGGGAACAGTTTCTATAGACTACGCAGATGGAAGAGGACCAATTCACAATGAGACAAGAATGACTTCATTGGGTTCTTTAAGACTTATTAAGACGGTAAAACAGATGAGAAAGAACAATATGGACTGGTTGGTTATGGAGGTTTCTTCTCAGGCTTTGACCCAGCATCGAGTTTTAGGGGTTACTTTTCAGATTGTGGGATACACCAATCTTTCTCACGATAACTATCATTATCATGGTAGTTTTTCTAATTATAGAGATGCAAAAATCAAGCTTTTTAAGCAAGCAAATAGAAGATTATTAGCAAAAAGAGCAGGGGTGGTTAATATCGACGACGAAAATGGAAAATATTTTGCGAGAAACATAAAAAATCCACTTACTTATGGAATTAAAAAAGGTGACTTAAGAGCTACCGATATAGAGCTTAATCCCAACGGTAGTGCTTTTAACGTTTCTATAAGCGGAGATGTTTATAAAATTAAATCTAATCTGCCTGGAATGTTTAACGTATATAACACTTTATGTGCTATTGGAATAGCTAGAGAGGTAGGTCTTAGTATTGAACAGATAGAGAAGGGTATAGCTTCTCTCAAAGCTGTTGAAGGAAGGATGAATAGTATAGATCTAGGACAAGACTTCGGAGTAATTGTAGATTACGCCTGTACCCCAGAAAGCTTTAAGCAACTTTTTGCAGTAATTAAGCCATTAGCAAAGGGCAGGGTTATTAGTGTATTTGGTTCGGCAGGTAGAAGAGATGAAGCCAAGAGACCCCTTCAAGGTGAAATAGCAGGAAATAATTCTGACATAGTTATATTAACCGAAGAAGACGATAGGGATCAGGATGGCATGAAGATAATTGAGGAAATTGCTGAGGGAGTAAAGAAGACTGGAAAAAAGAAAGACAAAGATCTCTTCTATATTCACAATAGGGAAGAGGCGGTTGAGAAAGCTATATCTCTCGCTAAAAAAGACGACCTTGTCCTACTGCTTGGTAAAGGTGAAGAAACAGTAATAATTACCAACAAACCAGGATTTAAAACAGGGCAGGGCCATATTTATAACGAATCAACGGACACCTTATTCAGGCATTACAACGAGACTGAAACAGCTAAAAAAGTACTTAAAAAAATAGTTAAGCACTAAGATCTAAACTACTACAACGAATTGATCCGCCACCTTTTTTAAGTTCGGGTAAATCTAGTTCTATAACCTTAAATCCGTGTTTCATTAAATTTTCATTAAATTGTTTTGTACCGCTATTAATAATTACTGTTTCACCAGTTGAGACTAGATTTAATGCAAAATGATCCATAGCATCTTCCTTGGAAACTATAATCTTATCAAAATCATTTAGTGACTCCAGAATTCGATTGCTCTTTCTATCAAAAACTGCAGGGCAGTAGGCTATTAGCGCTTTTTTAGTATCAGTTTTAGGTCGAAGAATAGCTATAGCAAGATCGATATCGTAGGTTGGGCTATCAGGCCATTTAGTTATTCTGTTATTCTTAGCTGGTCCAAAATAAAACCACCGTAGTGGTTTGGTGTGAAGTGAAATAACTGACTTCACGTGAAGGACTTCTGAAATATATTTATGTGCTTCCTTGGATGTTCGATAAGGGCTCTGAGTGAATACGTAATCATCGCAGATTAATGCATCTCCTTGTCCGCTGAAGGCACGAATGTTATCTGGTAGAACAAAAGTTTTCAAACCCATTTTCTTGAGAATTTCGAGTGCATATTTTTCTTCTGGTTTTCTAGTATTAGGTAGACGAGACATAATAGCCTTACCGTCTTTAACTAGCGCCCAGTTGGCAGTATATATTCCATCCTGGCAATCTTTTGGAGGACGAACTTTTATCACTTCTATCTGTGCTTCCTTAAATGCTTCAACAATACTTCGATGTTCTTCTATGGCGCGTAAATGATCTACTTTAGGATCATTCATTAGGGCATTGATGGCCTGATTAGACGTGAAATAATCTGCGCCACTTACTAATAACTTTTTGTTTATAACAAGCATAACTAATATATTAACAGATAATAATTACTACATTGAAACTATTGGCACTCTACATAGTTAAGTGCTAAAATACACTCACATTAAGAGGAGAAATTATGAGCAAATTACATCCTTTAGGAGAAAACGTAATAGCTAAGCCTGATGAAGGTCAGACTAAAACTAGTAGCGGAATTTTCTTACCAGATAACTCCGCTGAAAAGCCTAAAACAATCACTGTTGTGGCTGTAGGGGATAAAACTAAGTATGTGAAAGTGGGCGATCGGATTGTGGTCAAATCTTATGCCACTACAGATATAAAGATCGATAAAGACGAATACGTAATAGTAAAAGAAGAAGACATATTAGCAAAGGTTAAATAATTTTAGGAGAAGATTAAGTACATGGCAAATAAAATATTCTATGATGAAGAAGCTAGAAGAAGATTACTGGGTGGAGCAGAAGTTTTATATAACGCAGTTAAAACAACTATGGGTCCTAAGGGGAGAAACGTTGTTATCTCTAAACCTTTTGGGTCTCCAAGCGTAACTCACGATGGAGTAACCGTAGCTAAAGGTGTTGAAATCAATGACGTAGATGACGAAACTCTAGGATACAGAGTTGGTGCTGAATTAATTAAGCAAGCTGCATCAAAGATGAATGATATAGCTGGAGATGGAACAACTACCGTAACCGTCCTAACGTACCACCTGCTCAGTGAAGCCAATAAATTGATTGCTGCAGGACATAACCCTATGATGCTCAGAAAAGGCCTAGAAGAGGCCTCAAAACACGTTCAGAAGAAACTAAAAAGCATGTCCGAGAAGGTTGAAGGTAATAAGAAAAGAATTACTGAAGTGGCAACCATTTCTGCGGGTGATTCTGAGATCGGCGACTTAATTGCTGAAGTTATAGAAAAGATTGGAAAAGACGGTGTAGTAACAGTCGAAGAAGGACGAGGCTTATCTATGGAGAGTGAAGTTGTAGAAGGATTTACTTTCGACAGAGGATTCGTGAGCCCATACATGGTAACTGATAGTGCACGAATGGAAACTGTTTACAGCCATCCTGCAATCGTTGTTACCGACAAAAAAGTATCTTCCATACAAGAGTTTCTGCCTTTTCTTGAAAAATTAGCTCAAGCTGGAAAAAAAGACCTAGTTCTAATTGCTGAAGAAGTTGAAGGTGAGGCGTTAACAACACTAGTGCTAAATAAGCTAAAAGGAGTGTTTAATGCTGTAGCTATCAAAGCACCAAAATACGGAGACCAAAAGACTAACGTTTTAGAAGACATAGCTACATTAACAGGAGCTAAGGTTATAAGTGAAGCACAGGGAATGACCTTTGAAAATTGTGATCTTGACGTAGTCGGTTCTGCACGAAAAGTCATAGTAACTAAAGATGAAACAACAATAATCGAAGGAACTGGAAATAAAACAGGAGTTAAAAGCAGAATTTCACAATTGGACTCCCAAATTATAACTGCTGAAAATGACTTTGATAAAAATAATCTACGAGAAAGAAGAGCTTCGCTGTCTGGAAAGGTAGCCGTCATAAAAGTTGGAGGAGCTACTGAAACAGAAATAGAAGAAAAGAAATATAGAGTTGATGACGCAGTTGCAGCAGTAAAGGCCGCATTAGCCGACGGAGTTGTGCCTGGTGGAGGAGTTACTCTTATCAACTTAGCTAAGACAATTAAAGTTGAAGGTAATGATTCTGTTGCAGTAGGAGCTCAAATTCTTAAAAATGCTTTAGAGCAACCATTTAGAATCTTACTAAATAATGCAGGTCTTAACGCAGATGAGTGGCTACCAAAAGTTAGGGCCGCACAAAATGGTTTCGGAGTTGATTTAATCGAAGGAAATAAGCTTGTTGATTTAAAGAAAAAAGGAATAGTTGACCCTGTTAGAGTTACTCTGGAAGCTATTCAAAGTTCAGTTTCAATTGCCGCTACTGCGAGTACCATGGGTGCATTGGTAGTTGAAATTCCTAAGAATGATAAAAATGCCAATGAACAAAATCCTGGCATGAATCAGATGATGTAGTTATTTCTTGTCGCTAGAGAAATAGTTAATTTCATTAATCACATCTAAAAGTGCTTGAGCCTTTTCAGATTCGTTGTCTATTTTTCCTGCAATTTCATATGCTGTTGGAATTAATTCTTTACTGTCACCAGCTTGAATAGTCATCATTACAGTTTTGAATTTCTCTAGGGGAGGCAAGTTTAATTTGTCCAACAAGGGAGTTATGTCTTTAAGAGCCTTACTCTTAATTTCATCTAGATCTGAATTCGTATTTGAGGATTTTAGAGAAGTATCGTCGAAATTGGGCATTTTATCTACTGTTTCTTGTTCTCCGGGTAGTACTAAATCTTCGAGTTCTTGCCCTGATGAATTAACGGGGGTTAAATTTGATGTAAGGTCTGTAGAGGCTACTTCCTGTTCGACTACTGGAGTTGGAGATGGTTGATCGCTAGGAGTTGTAGATGTTAGATCTGGAACAGAAGAAAAATCTGAACTCATACTTGAAGTAGCAGCTTGATTTGGGGAGTCTATGCTCATATTCATGTCTGGAACTATGCTTGATGGCGCATATGGATCGCTGATGGTCGGTGTTGGACTAGTAGTATCGTCCACCGGCATCGTTTGACTACCTTGATTATCGTTGTGAGATCCAAACATAAAATGCCCCCCTATAGTTTGATATGATTATTACCCATAGAATATACCATAAGTGGTTTAGAGGTCAAAAAATTTTATATTTCGAATCTGGTTTATAATATTAAATAGCTACAAATTAAGTTAATTGGAGGATAAATGTTAGACGATCTTAAATTAATAAATGATAGAGACCCACAAGATGCATTAGGTATAGCCGCTAAAGAGTGGCAACAATTAGATTTTCACGTCGAATTACCTAAGGATGACTTTAAGCCTAGTAATATTGTATATAGCGGTATGGGTGGATCTGCTTTAGCCGCACAGCTAGCAATGACTTGGCCTGGATTCGATTTACCTTTTGAAATATCTAAGAATTATGAATTACCCAGATACGTAAATGAAAATACTTTAGTAATTCTTAGTAGTTATTCCGGCAACACTGAAGAAACACTTTCTTCGATGGATGATGCTGAGAAGAAGGGAGCTAAAATTTATGTTATCGGTAACGGTGGACAAATTATTGATCGTGCTAAGAATAAAAATTATCCATATGTTCTAGTTCCCGATTCTAATCAACCTAGATATTCAGTCTTCTATCAGCTTATGTGTATTGTTAGCATTCTTGAAGCTCTAGGAATGGTTCAGGCTGAAAGTGTGAGAAACGAACTTGAAAATGCGAAAGAAATGCTCAAAGAGCAAGCAGATAAGCTAACTTCTACAGTTCCCCTAAAAGAGAACTTGGCAAAACAATTAGCTACAGAAGTAAGTGGCAAAAGTGTAGTTATTTATTCTGGTCCAAAAATGTCACCAGCTGCTTACAAGTGGAAGATCAGCTTTAATGAGAATGCGAAACAGATAGCCTGGTATAACGTACTTCCAGAGTTTAATCACAATGAATTTATTGGATGGACTGAACAGCCTGTTATTAAGCCGTATTGTGTATTAGACCTAAGATCAAGTTTAGATAATCCAAGAGTTCAGAAGAGATTTGAAATTACAGATAGATTACTTTCAGGTAAGAGACCTAAAGCTATCAGCATTAATCTACTTGGAGATACGCATCTTGAACAAATGCTCTACGCAGTAATGCTAGGAGATTTCGCCTCAATCTATGCAGCTATTCTTACTGGCGTAAATCCAATCTCAGTAGATCTAATTGAGAAGCTTAAAGAAGAACTTAAGAAGTAGTATTCTTAAAAATAGCTTAACCAGACTAAGGTATAATATCTTTAATGGGGGTGAATCTAACTAATCGAAATAAATTTATAATGGCGCTTATAGGGTCAAGTTTGGTTGGATTTACTCTACTTATTCTTAACTCTTTCTTTGCTCATAATTTTAATTATAACTATCTTATATCTAATCTAGTTTTAGCATGGATACCGCTATTAATTAGTTACCTGATTATAGTAACTCTAAAAAATAATTCTTGGCTTTCCTGGAAGCCATTAACCTTAACTTTTATATGGTTGGTATTTTTACCAAACGCATTCTATATGATTACTGACTTCATTCATTTACAAGATGTGCAGAGTAACTACGCTGTGTATTTTGCAGTTAGTTTTGCTTCAATAATATTCAACGCAGTTTTGTTAGGCTTCGTTAGTTTGTATTTAATTCATGACGAACTAAAAAAAAGACTCAGCTTTTTATCCACGAACACAATAATTGTTTTTATTCTTCTGATCTGTAGTCTAGGCGTCTATTTAGGGAGAGATCTAAGGTGGAATAGCTGGGATATTATAGTTAATCCGGCAGGAATATTACTAGATTTTGTTCAGCGAATAATTACTCCCACTGATTATGGTTCAATCATTGGAATTAGTGGTGCTTTATTTGTTCTACTTACAAGCATTTATGCCCTATCTAGATTTATGCTCGCTTACATAAAAGAAAGAGAAAATTAAGATATAATCAACTGAGAAATTATGAGAGAAAAAATTATAAAATCATTTAAAGAAACAACCGAACAGCTATTTTCTGTATCAGATATTGAGGTTGAGCTAACTAGACCTGAGGAAAAATTTGGAGATTATACTACAAATCTAGCACTTAAATTATCCAAGGAATTAAATATGCCGCCTAGAGAAATTGCAGATAAAATACAGCAATACCTTAGCGAATATAAGCCCAAGTTCTTAGAAGAAATAACCGTAGCGGGTCCTGGATTTCTTAATATTAAAATTACTGAAACTGAATTACTTAAACAATCCGAAAAAGTTTCAGTTAAAACATATAAAGATCTAAGTGTCGTAGCGGAATATTCAGACCCTAATCCTTTTAAAGTTCTTCATGTCGGACATTTATATACAACCATAGTGGGTGATTCAATAGCTAATATTCTTTCATATTCTGGAGCCAAAGTTCATAGAGTTAATTTTGGTGGAGACGTAGGACTTCACGTAGCAAAAAATATCTGGGCAATGCTGGCTGATCTCGGTGCAGAAGACTCTAAGCTATTAAATAAAATAGATAAAGATAAAAGATCCGAATGGCTAAGTGCTTGTTACGTAAAAGGCAATAACGCTTACGAAGAAAATGATAAAGCACAAGAAGAAATTAAGACTTTAAACAAAAGAATATATAAAATTTCATTTGATAAAGATAAAGAAAGTGAACTAGGTAAGATATATTGGAAAACTAGAGAGTGGAGCTATCAAGCTTTTGATGAATTTTATTCAAGAATCGGTGCTAAATTCGACAAGTATATTCCTGAAAGTGAAGTAGCTGAGCTTGGAACAAAAATAGTTCTAGAAAACGTACCTAAAGTTTATGAAAAGAGTAATGGAGCAATAGTTTTCAAGGGTGAGAATCACAATTTATTCACAAATGTATTCATTAACAGCGAAGGTCTACCTACATATGGCGCCAAAGATGTCGGATTAATATTTAAAAAATGGCAAGATTATAGATTTGATAAATCCATAATAATTACATCTTCGGAGCAAGAAATGTATATGAAAGTTGTCCAAAAAAGCATTGAGCAATTTAGGCCAGAACTTTCAAATTCTTCAATTCATTTTACCCATGGATTTGTAAGACTTGTTGGCGGAACTAAAATGAGTAGTCGTCTAGGGAATATACTTGGAGCCAATGAAGTCCTTGATATTACTAAGAAATTTAACAAGCATGATGACCCTAAAGAGGAAATAATGTTGGCAGCAGTAAAATATTCATTCTTAAAACATCGAGTGGGAAGCGATATAATCTTTGATCCTAAAGAGAGCGTTTCTTTAGAGGGCAATAGCGGTCCTTATTTGCAGTATGCTCATGCACGAGCTCAAAGCATTCTAGGAAAAGCAGATCTAGGAAAACTTAGAATAATTAATTTAGTGTTAGAAGACGGAGAGAGATCACTTCTTAGAAAACTAGCTGAATTTAAAGAAGTTATAGAGCTGTGTGGAGAAGAACTTAAGTCTCATTATCTTTGCACTTATCTTTACGAATTAACGCAGGTATTCAATAGGTTTTATGAAAAGAACAGGGTTATTGGGGATGAAAGAGAGAGAATAAGGCTTAAACTTGTTGATATTTATGCTAGTCATTTAAAGACTGGTCTTGGACTTCTAGGAATAGTTGCTCCAGATAAAATGTAGTCTATTTAATGTGCTTTAGTATTTAGCGCCCCATTCAGACATTTTTTTAATAATTGGAATTAAATCTAGACCTTTTGATGTCAAAGTATACTCACTTTTAGGGGGTACTTGTTTGAAATGTTTAGATTTAACTATGCCATTTTCTTCTAAATTTCGTAATCTAACAGAGAGAGTTCTTGGATTTACTCCACCAACAGATTCTTGTAGGGCACAAAATCCTTTAGGGCCTAGGTATAGATCTCTGAGAATAAGAGCGGTCCACTTGCTACCGATAATTTCCATGGCATTTTTTATGCAGTCTTTTTTTGGTTCTAACTTGTTATTTTTCATTGCTATCAATATATCTTATAAATAAATTTACATTTAATAATAACCAAATAATATAACAATAAGAACAAAATATGAAAATAGGAATTAAAGTAGGTTCCACCAGAAGAGGCAGAGTATCGTTAAAAATAGTTAAGTGGTCTTAAAAATGAACCAATAATTATAAAGAAAGATAAGTACTAGTATTCTTAAAAAACCCCTATGGCTTGATTTTATGATGGAGTATAGAGGTTCTATAAATTGTAAAATTTTTGAAATTCTTGGATGCTTATGAGCTATAGAGAGTAATACTTCTTTGAAGTTTAGCTAAAGTTTAAGTATACTTCTTAGTTAATGAAGAAAGATAAGTACTACATTCCTAAGAAACTCCTATGGCTTGATTTGGAGATGACTGGATTAGATCCTGAAAAAGATGTAATTCTAGAAGTTGCAGTTGAGATTACGGATTTAGATTTTAAAACTCTAGATACATATGAAGCCATAGTCAGACAACCACAAACTAAAGTGGTGGATAGAATGAATAAAAATCCTTTCTGGGCAGAATTTTCCGAAAATAGAGATGAATTTTTAAAGAAAATTTCTACTGCCAAAACACCAAGTGAAGTAGAGAAAGATTTGATTGAAATTACTGAAAAGCATTTCGGTAGCGAAGCAGCAATTCTCTCTGGAAATAGCATACATAGTGATAGATTATTTATTTCTAAGCACTGGCCAGAATTCAATCTTAAACTACATTACAGAATGCTTGATGTTAGTTCTTTTAAGTTAATTATGCAATCTAAATACAAAATATTTTTTGAAAAGAATGAGGCGCATAGAGCATTTGACGATGTTCAGGCTTCTATTGCCGAACTACAACATTATTTAGAATATTTTAAGGAGAATTAAATATGATAACTAAAACAGAAGTAGAAAAGTTACTAAACTCACACGAAAATGTTGTTAAAGAACATCCTTTTGGAGATGAAACGTCGGTATATAAAGTTGACGATAAGATGTTTGCATTAATGACTAACGATAAAAATCCAATAAGATTAAGTCTAAGATGCGATCCCAAGCTATCAAGCGTTCTAAGGGAAAAATACGTAGAAGTTATGCCTGGATACCATTTAAATAAGAAGCAGTGGAACACAATCGTGTTAAGCGGACAGCTTAAAATAGATGAAATTAGAGGACTTATTACTCACAGCTACGATTTAGCGGTAAAAGAAAACTAGTTTAATTGTTTAAGTAAGGTATTAGCGTTCTGATACTCCTGCTTTAATAGCGCTTTACCTTTTGGTCCTTTAGTAGTGTTGTAGCCAATACTTAAATAGTTGAGATAATTGTTAAGTTCAGATTTCATTATAGAATTGTACGTTGAAGTAAGGTTACCTGCTGCAGCTGCGTTGTTAATCTGTGTATCAAGGGAAGTTGTTTTGACTGAACCTATAGTCGAAGATTTGATTACATATGAGCTATCTTTAAGATAATTGATAAGACTTTTTTGTTCCGAAGGAATAGTTAAATTAATAGTGGCAATTGCGTTAATTTGAGCCTGAGAAAATTGATTTGTCGAGTTTGAGGAAATAAAATCATTTTTGACTAAGTTAATAATTTTTTGTTGCTCAATTACTACATTAGTAAGATCTGAAATTGATAGAACTTTTGTTGTTGTAAGATTTTTGAAGATCGTAAACCCAACTATTAAAAAAATTAAAATGGAAAGAATCGCTAATATTTTTTTTTGCATTGAATTTCCGCCAATATTAAAAGCTTTTTTTGGTTTTTGAGGATTTAGGATGAAATCGTAATTCGAATTGGACGTAGTTTTATATGGATCAGGATTCATTATCTTATTTAACCATAAGAATGATGACATTAACAGAGTAGAAAATTAAGCAATAAACTTGCTAATTTAACTATTTCTATTCAATACTATAGATATGGATCTTAAAGAAGATATAAAGAGCAGGCTAAGCATAGAGGATGTAATAGGCTCATATGTCGAACTTAAACGTGCTGGAAGAAACTGGAAAGCGCTTAGTCCATTTAGTCCTGAAAAAACAGCTAGCTTCATAGTTAGTCCTGAAAAACAGATATGGCATGACTTTAGTTCCGGTAAAGGCGGAGATATGTTCAGCTTTATTATGGAAGTAGAGGGGTTGGATTTTAAAGAGGCTCTTGATTTATTGGCTAGAAAAGCAAACCTTGATGTAGATAAATACAAAAATAATAACTCTACAGGAATTGATAAGAAAAGAATTTTTGATCTATTAGAAGATGCCACTAGATTCTATCAAGTTCAGCTTAAAAATAGTTCGTTGGCTTTAGACTATGTTATTAAAAATAGAGGCTTCGACAAAAAGACAATACTTGAATGGAGGATTGGATATTCGCCGAATACTGGAGACGCACTCACGAAGTTCTTGAGAGGAAAAAAATATACTGAAAATGAGCTTAAGTTATCTGGCTTAGTAACTACCAGATACAGAGGAACTGAGGACATGTTTAGGGGCAGGTTAATGATTCCTCTTTGTGATCCTTCGGGAAGAGTTATTGGTTTTACCGCACGTCAGTTAGAGAATGACGACAATAGTCCTAAATATATTAATACTCCACAAACTGTTCTTTATGATAAAAGCCGACATATATTTGGGTTACATCTAGCCAAAGAATCTATTAGAAAAAATGGATACGCTGTTTTAGTGGAAGGTAATCTAGATGTAATAACGGCACATCAATTCGGATTTAATCAAGTTGTCGCTACGGCTGGAACTGCTATCACGGTTTATCATTTGAAAGCTATATCAAGATTCACTCCAGATATTAGACTATGTTTTGATGCAGATAAAGCTGGTGTTAATGCTACTCAAAGAGCAATAGAAATAGCCTCAAAAGAAAACATCGATCTTAATATAATTGATGTTAAAGAAGGTAAAGATCCCGATGAACTTATTAGAAGAAATATTGACCTATGGACTGAGTCAATCAATACTCCCGTATATGCTCTAGATTGGTTAATTGAATATTACAAATCCCAAATTAATATAGATACAGCCCAAGGAAAAAGACGTTTTACTTCAATGTTGATGCCCACCTTGAATGCTCTTAGTGATCAGGTTGAAAAAGATCATTATTTAAACAAAATAGCTAAACTAATAGACGTTAAAAGTTTATCCATTGAAACTAAGTTAGATAGTTTTTCAAAAGATACGCCAGGAAAGACCTTCAATAAAATAAAGAACGTTAGTAGACCGATTAAAAATCTTGTCGAACAAAAGAAAATAGAAGACCAATATATGTCATTAATGTTAATAAAAAAGACCCTAAGAGAGTTCATGGATTTGGTAGAACCAGAAATGTTTGTTAATGAAGAGCCTGAAGAATTGTTCGATAAATTATTAAAAGAGCCAGAACTTGATACAAAGAACGGATACAATAAGTTTAAAGAACAGATAAATTATGTTAAAATATTGTCATTACTCTACGAAGAGCTCTACGCAGCACTAGATTTAAATGAGCTTCATTATGAAGCATCTCATTTACGGGCGCGTATTATAGAGACATATGTAAAAACTGAAAAACTAAAATTATCTGATGAACTAAGAGATTCGGATAGTAATAAAACCACAGAATTATTAACAAAAGCTAAAAAATTAGACGAATTATTAAATAAGATAAAGGAAAAGAGTCTGTAATGCCTAAGAAATCTAAAAAAGTAGAAGCTAAAAAACTTGCGCCAAACGACAAAAAAGATCAGTTTGTAGTTAAAGCAAAAAAAGCTGGCCAAGTTAATTTAAAAGAAATTAATGAATTATTTCCGGATATCCCAGAAAACGCAGAAGCACTAGATGCGCTATATACAGAATTAGCCGATTCAAATATTGAAATTATAACTGATGAACCTGGTGAAAAAGTTTTCGAAGATGAATGGACTGAAGAAGAAGTTGAAGAAGAGATTATTGAGGAAAACCACAAATATTTAGAAGACGATATTTCTGATGACTCAGTCAGACTATACCTACGTGAAATAGGTAAAATACCACTCTTAAAAGCAGACGAAGAGCTAGAATTGGCGCATCGAGTGAAGAAGGGTGAACAAGATGCTAAAGATAAAATGGCTGAAGCAAATATGCGACTAGTAGTTTCTATAGCTAAGAGATATGTTGGACGAGGCCTAGATCTTCTAGATTTAATTCAAGAAGGAAACACTGGTTTGCTAAGAGCTGTAGAGAAATTTGATCCAGATAAAGGTTTTAAATTCTCTACTTATGCTACATGGTGGATAAGACAGGCTATTACAAGAGCTATTGCTGATCAGGCTAGAACTATACGTATCCCGGTTCACATGGTTGAAACAATTAATAAACTTCTTAGAACTCAGAGAAGACTTACCCAGGAATTAAACCGAGAACCGACTAACGAAGAAATAGCCAAAGCCATGGAATTAGAAGTTTCTAAAGTTGAACATATCATGAAGATCAAGCAAGATATTAGCTCTCTAGACGCTTCAATCAGAGATGACGAAGAAGACTCAGTGCTTTCTGACTTTATTGAAGATGAAGATACGATTTCTCCTGAAGAATCTGCAACAGGTCAGTTGCTAAAAGAGCAGGTTAAAGATATGCTTAGATCTCTAACAGAACGAGAACAAAAGATAATTAAGATGCGATTTGGACTTGAAGACGGCAAGAGTCATACGCTAGAAGAAGTAGGACAAGAATTTTCAGTTACCAGAGAAAGAATCAGACAAATCGAAGCTAAGGCCTTAACAAAACTTAGAAAACACCGAGACGCTAAGAAACTTCACGACTACATTAAATAAAATGGTCAAGGATTTTTTAATAGTTGGAATTGCTGGAAAAATAAGATCCGGTAAAGATACTCTAGCTGAAATATTTATACAAAATGGATATTTCGGAGTTTCCGTTGGAGATATAGTTAGGGAAAGATCAAGAGAATTACACTCCGATGATCCAAATCCTATTTCTACAGAGAATATGACTAAGACTTCTAATTATCTAAGAGCTAAGTTAGGTTCAGATTTTCTTTTTAAAGAGGCCATAGCAAGATATAAATATTCTCTAAAGTCTAAATCATACAATGGGCTAGTAATTTATAGTATCAGGGCTCCGATTGAGGCTGATCGAATTGTAGAAAATCATGGGCAATTAATATGGATTGAAGCCAATGATGAAATTAGATACAAGAGAGCTATGGAAAATTTAAGAACAGGTGACTCTGTTAACTCGTTTGAAAAATTCAAGCTCGCTGAGTCTATGCAATTTACTCCAGATCCAAATATGCCAGATGAAAGTCAGATGAATTTAGATTATGTTAAAAATAAAGCTACAAAGTTATTAACTAATAACGATAGCAATATGAATAAATTCAAAGCTGAAGCACTTGAATTAGTAAAATCAATTAAGCTTAACTAATATCTTAATTTAAAAATCTAGATATACTATAAATATGGAAAAGGGTAGTAAAAAAAGATTCGTAGTAATAGACGGAAAAAGTGTTTTTTACCGAGGCTTTTATGCTATGCCATATTTGAAAACAGCTTCCGGCTTACCAACTGGTGGGGTGTACGGCTTTGCTTTAATGTCTCTAGAAGTTATTAAAAGATTAAATCCTGACTATGTAGCTATTGCTTGGGATAAATCTAAAACTAACATTAGAAAAAGACTTGAATTATATCCAGAATATAAAGCCGGCAGAAAAGCTGCTCCTCCAGAATTTTACGCACAAATACCGCTACTACACGAACTGCTAGATGCTTTAGGTTGGCCGCTATACGAGATGGATGATTATGAAGCGGATGATCTTATTGGAGCACTTGCCACTCAGGCTTCCAAAAAAGATATTGAAACAATTATTATTACTTCAGATATGGATCTACTTCAGGTAGTTAATGACAATATTAAAGTCTATGCTTTAAAAACAGGGCTTTCTAATATTGAGCTTTATGATCCCAAAAGTTTCGAAGCTAAACACAACATCAAGGTTGCTCAGTATCTAGACTTGAAAGCTTTAAAAGGAGATAGCTCGGATAATATTCCAGGCGTGCCAGGAATAGGTGAAAAAACTGCGGTAGAATTATTAAATACATATGAGACCCTAGATAATATTTATGAAAATATTGATCTTATAAAAGACTCAATAAAAAAGAAATTAACTGAAGGAAAAGATAAGGCATATTTAAGTAAGCAACTTGCTGAAATTTGGATCGATGCTCCTATAAAATTAAATCTATCTGAAATAGATGGAAGTAAGATTAAAGTAGATCAACTAACTAAGACTCTGGACGAATTACAATTTAGCAGCTTAAAAAATAAAGTAACCGAACTGTTTCCTAGCTATAAAGAAAAGATTGAAGCAAATACTCATAAGTTAAAAACAGTACACGTAAACAACGATAAGGATCTTACAAAGATCGAATTTGATAAAGAAGATACATATATTTTTTCAAGAAGCGCAGGTAAAAATGGGATAGATCCAAAAGTTCTTTTAATTGCTAATTCAAAAACAGCTTACTCTGTTGATCTAAATAAAGTTTCAAAGGAAGAAGTTATTAAAATACTTAAATCAGCGAATAATTTAATTGGATACGACTTAAAAAATACTTTAAAAATTTTCCTAGAGTTTTCATTAACTAAATTACCTGAAATAAAACACGATGTTCTATTGGGCGCTTTTATATTAAATCAAATTCAAAAAGATCAATCATTGAGCGGTTTAGGAAACCTAAGTTTTAATATTGAAGAATTAGATAATGAAGAATTACTAAGTCGTTGTGGCGAAATACTTGGATGCATACAAAATCTATACAAGGAACAAGTTGAAGAACTAAAAAAACTACCAAAGCTTAAAAAATTGGCTAATGAAATTGATTGGCCCATTATTTCTGTGCTTTCTAGAATGGAAAAAATAGGCATAAAATTGGATGTTAAATACCTAGAAGAATTTAATAAACAGATTGAAAAAAATATTTCGGAACTAGAAGATAAAATTTTTGATCAATGTCAGGAGAAGTTTAATATTTCTAGTCCAATTCAACTTTCAGACGTTCTATTTAATCCAGATAAATTAGCTTTGTCTACAATCGGAATAAAGAAAACTAAAAGTGGATACTCTACAGCTGCTAGTGAACTAGATAAATTGAGATCGCACCACCCAATCATTAATCTCATTAGTGAATATAGAGAAGTAGTAAAACTAAAGAATACATACATAGACACACTCCCTAAGCAGGTGGACGTTGATTCTAGAGTTCATACCAACTATAGCCTTACAACAGCTCAGACGGGTAGATTAAGCTCTCTGGATCCTAATTTACAGAACATTCCAATACGAACCGAACTAGGTAGGAATATAAGGAAGGCTTTTGTGGCCGACGAAGGAAAAGTTTTTGTTAACGCTGATTATTCACAATTTGAAATTAGACTTGCTGCAGTATTGTCTAAGGATAACGATTTGATTGAAATGTTCAACAATGATGCCGACGTTTACACGATGACAGCCGCACAAATGCATGGCAGAAATCCTGAGGATGTAACAAAGCAGATGAGAGATGCAGCAAAAGTTATTAATTTAGGAATTATGTATGGAATGAGTCCGCACGGACTTTCTAATGCCATAGGTATGAGTTACGAGCAGGCAAACGGATTCATATCTAAATTTAAAGAACTAAGAAAACCCTTATTCGACTACATGGATAAAATAATAGAAGAAACTAGAAAAACAGGATATGCAGAAACTATGTTTGGTAGAAGAAGATATTTTCCAGACATTAACTCTAGTAATTTTATATTAAGACAAGCAGCTGAAAGAGCAGCTGTAAATATGCCAATACAAGGTACTGAAGCAGACTTAATGAAGCTTGCTATGGTTGAATGTGAAAGAGAATTGAATAAATTAGGTAAAGATTGCAATATCTTACTCCAAGTACATGATTCTATACTTATTGAATGCCCCGAAGATCTGTCCAAGAAAGTCGCTGAAATAATAAGGAATACAATGGAAAACGTATATAAATTACCACTTAATCTAAAAGTAGATATTAAGACGGCTAATAACTGGGGAGATCTTTAGCGTCTTTTTCTGATTCGAGGTTTAGATCCACGAACAATTCTTTTTTTCTTGTATAGAAAAATATTTATCGTCATAAATATTATCCAGATAGACAATATGGCATCAGCTAGGCTAGTTAATTTATTATTTATGCCACTTGCCCTAGGAAGATTGAAGTATCCAGCCACTAAAAGAGTAATACCTTCAGTCGTCATTAGTAATAAAGTTAATTTTCTGTCTCTTTTGTGCTGAACAAAAAATCCAAGCATTGCGAGGAATGCAAACCACAAGGCAGTGAGTATAAAAATTATTAGTGTTGGAATAGCATTGCTTACGCAATCGGAGCTATTTGAATGACAGGTAGATATTATACCGACGAAAGTGTCGATCAGGCTCAATATTACAACTACGATAAATTGGATTAAGGTTCCAAATCCTGTCTGATATTTATATCTCATTACTTAAGCATAACCATAAACGGAAGAAATTTCTATATATTTTGAAAATATTAAAGGATTATTTTATAATATATATAATTAAAATGATGAAATACTTAAATAGATATTTATTCGGAATAACTTTATCTGCTTTTCTAATCGTTATTATTCTAATTATCTATAGTTCTTCCTCAAACACCTCAAAACATCTAGACATGGCTTCAAATTATGTAAAGAGTAATTCAGTCGCAGAAATATATATAAGTGGACCGGTCACTGCTACCGTAAATCATTATGAAGTTTCTATTGCGGTTAGTAGCTTAAGTGTAGTAATGAATATTTATCAGGGATATGATGGCCAGGTTATTTCATCAAATAAGTACCCTAATACTTATAATTCGTACAATAATTTTATGAATGCTCTCGATAGTGTTGGCTTCACTCTTGGAGCCAATGTTCATTCAAGTCCTATAGGTCACTGTGTTACCGGTCAGACCTATCAATATCAGCTATATAACAATTCTATTAAAATTCAGGATTTCTGGAGTAGTAATTGCGATGCAAAAGGGACCTATAAAGGAGATTCATCTAGCACTTTCAATCTTTTTAGATCCCAGGTTCCTGATTTTGATGATTTGATATCAAAATCTAATATTTCTATCTAGTAGTTCTTATAATAATTTTTTTATCAGTGATATTTTTTCTTATTTCTGAAAAATCATATCTAATAGCATTTGCTAGAGCCGATTTGCTTACTTCGACTAAAAAAGCATTATTTTTAACAGTTACTTTTATGTCTTCGTCGTATTTATTTTTAATAAATTTTTTTAGAAGATCAATTTCTTTTGGTGCTTTAACTGTTTTATTTGATAAAATCTTACTAATATCGTCCATTGAATATATTATAAACTGTTTTAGAAAGAGGAGTTATGCCAGAGTTGCCTGAAGTAGAGACTGTGCGAAGGGGGCTGGAAAAGTTAATTGTTGGAAAAAAGATAATTAAAATTAGTTCAGATTGGCAAAAATCTCTTCCAATAACCGATAATGAAATAAACAATAGTATTAAAAATCACGAAATAGTTTCTATCGGTAGAAGAGGCAAGTTACTGATTATTGGTTTAGATAATAGTAGAAGTTTACTTATTCATCTTAGGATGACTGGACAAATGGTTTACCGTTCTGAATCATATAGATTCGGTGCAGGACATCCAAACGATTCTTTAATCGGTAAATTACCTGATAAGTCTACAAGAGTCATTATGGAATTAGATAATGGTTCAAGACTTTTTTTTAATGATCAAAGAAAATTCGGGTTCATTAACATTTCTGAAAACTCTAAAATTAATCAAATTCCTTTCTTAAATAAAATGGGACCAGAACCACTGAGCCAAGATTTTACTTATAAAATTTTTAAAGCTCGTATGAAGAACAGGGCCAATTCACAAATAAAAGTAGTTTTATTGGACCAAAAAGTAATTGCGGGCATAGGAAATATCTATGCCGACGAAAGTTTATGGATGGCTAAAATACATCCTTTGAAGAAAGTATTAGAAATATCAGAAGCAAAACAACGTGCCTTATATGAAAGTATTATAGAAGTTCTAAATACATCTATTGAAAAGGGTGGCTCAACAGATAGAAATTATGTAGATGCTGAAGGCAAGAAAGGCAGTTATATTAGCTTCGCAAAAGTATTTAGAAGAGAAGGTAAGAAGTGTTATAGATGTGGAAAGACTATTATAAAAATAAGAGCCGCTGGAAGGGGAACTCATTTATGCCCCAATTGCCAGAGAATATAGGATAATATAAAAAGATGATTTATATCTTTACTGGAGACAATGATTTTTTAATAAAATCTGAAGTTAGTAATTTGATTAATACTTTCAATAGTACTAACAGGGATTTCGATATTGAAAAATTAGATGGAGATAGTTTGACCCTAGATCAATTGAAAGAGAACCTTAGCACATTGTCATTTTTTACAAGTAAACGGATAATTATTCTTCAAGACTTAGACAAGATAAAAAATATCGGAGATGAAATAAAAGAGATATTCAAAAACCTAGATACTGAACTAGAACTTATTATTATTGCAAAAGGTATAGATAAGCGTTCGAGTCTTTATTTAACCTTAAAGAAGCAAGGCAACTTTAAAGAATATAAGAAATTATCTGGATACGACTTAATAAGATGGTCTGAGTCATATATTAATAAAAATAAAGTAGAAATTTCAAATAACGATCTAAGTTATTTAATAAGTAGAGTAGGGGATGACCAGTTTTTGTTAAAAAATGAATTAGATAAATTAATGCTTCTGGGAAATAAGATTACAAAAAAAGAAATCAACGAACTAACGGACCAATCAATTAATAGTAAAATATTTGATTTATTAAACTCTGCATTTGAAGGGAATAAGAAGCGCACACTTCAGCTGTATGACGAGCAGAGATACTTAAAAGTTGAACCAGAATTAATTTTATCTATGATATCTTGGCAGCTAACTAATCTGGCATTTGTGTTGCTCGGCGAAAATCTAAGACAAGATGAATTAATGGAAGTATCAAAACTAAGTCCTTACACAATATCTAATACTAAGAAACTTATTAATAAGATTGATTATTCTAAGTTAGCTAAACTAATCTCAGAGTTAAGTGATATTGATTATAAAATAAAAACCTCATCATTTAATCTTGATGAGGTTTTGAAAAACTACTTGCTATCTATTTCTTAGAAGCTTTTTTTGGAGCTGCTTTTTTAACAGTCTTTTTTGGAGCTGCTTTTTTGGCAACTGACTTTGATGGTTTAACGCCACCAGCTTTAGCTTGAGCAGCGGCTCGCTTTTTCAATCTTGAAGCCTTATTCTTGTGAATTACATTTTTCTTTGCTGCTTTGTCGATTGAACTTTGAGCGTCTCTTAAAGATTTAGGAGTTAATCCACTTCTGAAAACCTTTAGTGCCGACTTTAAGTTTCTCTTAGTCTTAGCGTTTCGGATAGTAGCTTTTTTGGCAACTTTCACTCTCTTTTTTGCTGATTTAATTATTGGCATTTTTTTCCTTTATTATGTGAGTAATATATTATTTTTTACAATATTTGTAAAGTGTTAATCAGTTAACAATTAAACCCCAAATACATTTTTACTGAATTCTTCACGAATCTTTTTTATCATTGAAGCTAAGCTGCCGCCATTAGGTAATGTTTTGGCAAGTTTTCGTCCTCTTTGCAGCAATCTCCATCCAAACCAGATAGTAAATAATCTAAATAGAAAGCCTATAGAGCTAATTACTATTAAGAAAATACCGCCCCATTGAACGTATTTCATTGCACCTTTAAGTCCTTTTACGTTTGTATCCCATGATCCAGGATTACTAGGATTGTAATTTACTGTAACTGCGCTATTAGCTATGAGACTACAGTTAGAGCTAGATGAACTGTATGATGTCTGAGTATATTCTTGTCCGCTTACAGTATATTTAGCGCTCAAACTACAGGTGGAGGTAGTAGTAGTTTTTCCATTAGAATCTGTAGTTGAATTTATCTGAGGTTGAGAAACGGCAACTACAGTTCCAGTAGTTGTTGCAGTCATTTTAGCCTGAGCACTATGACTATATAGAGCAGGAGCGAATAAAAGAGCAATTCCAAATAAAATACCTATGAAATTACCAAAAATTGAAGATCTTTTCTTGCCACTTAGAGGGTGGGGCATTCCTATAAAGCCATCTAAAATTAGTAAGCCACCAATAGCTTGTTCTGCTGCTGCCATTGATGCAGTGTCTTTGCCTTCATATTTTGCTAAGAAACTCTTGGCTTTATCTCTCATATTTGCGTAGAACATATTATTCCTTTTATTTATATAAAATAAATGTATCATACCTTGAAAGCATAAACAATTTATGGTAAAATACCTGTATAAATACTAAAAATAAAAATATTTAAAATGGATAATCCAAAAACAGCCATTCTAGAAAGACTTAAGACAGCAAATACTGTCTTAGTAACTGTATCTAAAAATCCTACAGTAGATCAATTGGCGGCTTTAATCGGCTTAACTCTTGTAATTAACAAGATGAACAAACACGGTTCAGCAGTATTCAGCGGAGTGGTGCCTTCTACTATAGAATTTCTTAGACCTAAAGAAACTATCGAAACAAATACTGATTCACTGAGAGATTTTATAATATCCCTAGATAGAAGTAAGGCAGATAAGCTTAGATATAAAGTTGAAGATAAAGTGGTCAAGATTTTTATTACTCCATATAGAACTTCATTATCTGAAAATGATTTAAACTTCTCGCAAGGAGATTTTAACGTTGAGTTAGTAATAGGTCTTGGAGTTAAAGAGCAAAAGGACCTAGATGAAGCTATTACTTCGCATGGAAGAATATTGCATGATGCAACTGTCTCTACCATAAATACGGTTGGCCAAGGATCCATGGGTTCAATTAATTGGATTGATCCACAGGCTAGCAGTTTGTCTGAGTTAGTTTATGATTTAGCGAAAGCAGCAGGGGATAATCTTGTTAATGATCAGGTGGCAACAGCGCTATTAACTGGCATAGTCGCTGAAACTAATAGATTCTCAAATAATAAAACTTCTCCAAGAACTATGGCAGTAGCAGGTGAACTTATGGCTGCGGGAGCAGATCAACAACTAGTAACATCGTCATTGAAAGAAACCAACGTGGTTGCACCAAACCCAAATGTGGCTGCTAACACGATTAATATTACTCATCAAGAACAAGGCACTATTGAGGAAAAAGTTAATAAAGTATTACAGCCTAGCCCTAATTTCAAGCCAGAACCCAATATTTCCAGCCAAGTACCTCCTGCTAATTTACCTCAACCTGCTAATTTACCGGCACCAGTTTTTGAAGACAGTATCAACAAGTTAAAAAGTGAGATTAATAACGCAGCGGCAATCAGTCAGGACATGGTCCCCCAGAAAACAGATAATGGATATAGGGACCCTGATCTTTATGTGGGACCAGATTCAAAATTTATGACTCAGGCACCTATCAACGAAAGTATTTTAACGGCCAACAGTAAGCCAGAAGGCTATGATCCTTCCACCGATCCATTAACCAATCTTACGGTTTCCAGTAATGAAGAAAAAGGTTTTATTAGTAATCCAAAAACTACTATTCAACCAGATCAAAACTTTACAGCACCACCAGACAATTGGAAGCCTCCAGTCGACACTACTCAGTTAAATGATCAAAATCAGAAATCTGTAAATGATACAGCTCCAGCCTCCAAAGATTCACATATAGATACGGCTAGAAATATGGTTGATAAAGTCTTGTCTTCAGAAAATATTACCAACCCTGAACCGATAAAGGCTCTAAATGCCATGCCGCTAGGTAATGATTTGCATAATACAACCGTAAACACTATTCCAGCACCAATCAATAATACATCCGTTCCACCAGTTCCTCCTCCAATCCCTATGAATACAGATAATCCGAGCAAATAAGCAGATTTTAATGGAGGGCTTACTTTTAGTAGACAAGACAAAAGATTGGACTTCTTTTGACGTTGTTGCCAGAGTTAGAGGTTTAGTTTCTAACGAACTAAATCTAAGACCAAAAAATGTAAAAGTTGGACATATCGGAACTTTGGATCCTATGGCAACGGGGCTAATGGGCATATTAGTGGGTAAGAACTATACCAAGAAAGCTGAATCTTTAAGTAAATTAGATAAAACTTACGAAGTGGAAATGCTGCTTGGTAAAAAAAGTCCTTCATACGACATGGAAACAGAAATAGAAGACGTATCCGACGTTGTGCCTGAAAATGATAAAGTTTTGAGTGTGATTAATAGTTATGTTGGAGAAATAGATCAGATTCCTCCCATATATTCAGCTCTCAAGGTCAATGGACAAAGAGCATATAATTTAGCTAGAAATAATATTGAAGTTGAGATGAAGTCTAGAAAAATAAAAATATACTCTATAACAGAAATAGATTACAAATATCCACATATTAGTATGACCTGTGAGGTTAGCAGCGGAACCTATATTAGAAGTTTGGTTGATGATATAGGCAAAGATCTGGATGTCGGTGCTGTAATGTCTAATTTAAGGCGTACTAAAATCGGTGATTTCAAACTAGATGAAAATGTGATTACTTCAGATAAATTAAATATTGAACACATTAAAAATAACCTATCTCAATTACAGGCATAAATTTTATACAGAGCACTTGTCTAACAGGTTAAATTGTGCTAGAATAGTTGATAGATGATTACAAAAGAGAACAAAGCAAAGGCTATCAAGTCTATTCAGACTAGTAAAAATGACACTGGAAGCCCACAGGCTCAAGCTGCTATTTTAACTGCCCGAATCAAAGAAGTTACTGATCACTTAGCTACTAACAAGCACGATTTTATGGCTCGAAGAGGCCTACTTCAGATGGTTGGTCAAAGACGAAGACTTCTTAGATATTTAGCAGACAAAGACAGCCAAGCTTATTTAGACACTATCAAGCAATTAGGTATTCGAAAATAGTTCGTTAGCTAACCGGTCTTCTGGAATTTCCAGAATATTGGCTTACCAACGAGAAATTCTCAAGGCAAGAGTATATTATATTAAATGCTTTTCTCTATTTATTCTTGTGGGTTAAGAAGCAGTCATACATTAATGTATTACTGAACTTAGCTCTCAATGATCAAAAAGAGAACGAAAGGAAAAATGGGACAAACAATTAACCCCAGCGGAAAACAAATAATAAAAGTAGAAACAGATTTTCATGGAAAAAAATTTAGCCTTGAAGTCGGAAGAGTAGGATTCAGAAGTTCTGGATCTGTCATTGCTAGATATGGAGAAACTGTAGTTCTTGGAACTGCAATGCTTAGCGATAAGCCAGTTTCTGGAATGGATTACTTTCCATTAAGTATTGAATACGAAGAAAGATTCTATGCAGCAGGAAGAATCAGTGGTTCAAGATTCGTTAAAAGAGAAGGTAGACCTTCAGATGAAGCAATTTTAATTGGGCGAATAATCGATAGACCAATTAGACCTTTATGGCCTAAAGGATATCGAAATGAAGTTCAAGCTATTGCTACTGTAATGAGCTTAGACCCAACATTTAGACCAGACATGGTAGCTATGATTGCTGTATCTACAGCATTAATGATGACCGGTGGACCATTCGACGGACCAGTTGCCGGACTCAGAATCGGACTTGATGAAAACGGTAAGCTTTCATCTTTCTTAAGTTTAGAACAACTTAAAGAAGGTGGATTAGACCTAATAGTTGCTGGAACAAAAGAAGGCATTATTATGGTTGAAGCTGGCTGTAAGGAAGTTACTGAAGAGAAAATTGTCGAAGGAATAGAATATGCACAGAAAGAAATGCAACCTTTAATCGATCTTCAGAATGAATTAATTGCTAAGCTAGACATTAAGAAACAGGAATATGAACTAAGCCTTCCTGATAAAAGCATCCTAGACGAAGTTGCCAAATTACTAGATGGTAAATTGGGTGAAGATGTAAGAAAAGCATATCCTGAAAGAAACGAACTAATAGGTAAGCTAAGAAAAGAAACCCTAGCATATTATGAAGAAAAATTAGGCGAAGATTTCCCAGCTCTTAAGAATACTTACTTAGAAGCTTTCGATTTAGCTATACATAAAGATGTGCGTAAATGGATCGTAGAAAAGAGCGTTCGTCCTGACGGTAGAAAACTAGATGAAATTAGAGTTTTATCCAGTGAAGTTGGATTACTTCCAAGAGCCCACGGATCTGCATTATTCACTAGAGGATTAACTCAAGGATTTAACATAGTTACTTTAGCTCCACTAAGCTATTCTCAGGTTCTAGATACCATGGAATTTGAAGGCGAGAAGCGATACATGCACCACTATAATGCACCAGGCTACACAGTAGGTGAAATTAAGAGACTTGGCTCTCCCGGAAGAAGAGAAATTGGACATAGTTATCTAGCAGAAAGAGCACTAGTCTCAGTTCTTCCTGATGAAGCAACTTTCCCATACGCAATTAGATCAGTAACCGAAATTATGAGTCAGAACGGCTCTACTTCTATGGCGGCTACATGTGCTAGCTGTTTGGCGCTTATGGATGCAGGTGTTCCACTAAAGGCACCAGTAAGCGGTATAGCCATGGGATTAATTATGGACGGAGATCGTCCAATAGTTCTAAGTGATATTGCTGACGCAGAAGATTTCGCTGGTGATATGGACTTCAAGGTCGCAGGAACAACTAACGGTGTAACTGCTCTTCAGATGGATATGAAAGTTCATGGACTTCCAGTAGACATCCTTAGACAGGCAATTGAACAAGGTAAAAAGGGTAGAGCTCACATTTTAGAGCACATGTTAACTACAATTGCAGATCCTCGAAAAGAAATGAGCCCATATGCTCCACGAGTTGAAAGCATGACTGTTCGGCCAGAAAAGATCAGAGAAATTATTGGTAAGGGTGGTGAAACAATCCAAAAGATTACAGCTGAAACTGGTGCACAGATAGATATTAAAGATGACGGTACAGTTCTAATAGCTAGCCCGGACCAGAAATCTATCCAAGCGGCAATGGACTGGATCGCAAGAATAGTAGCGGTTCCAGAAGTTGGAAAAGTTTACACACAAGTTCCAGTAATGAACGTAATGGACTTCGGAGCATTCGTTCAAATCTTGCCTGGTACTGACGGACTTGTTCACGTAAGTGAAATGAGTGACGAAAGAGTTGAAAAGCCTAGCGATGTAGTCAAAGAAGGTGATTTAGTAGATGTTAAGTTAGTCTCTATTGATGACCGAGGAAGACTACAGCTAAGTATGAGAGCAGCAAAGAAATAATAGAAATGAAATTATTAGATAAAACAACTACTAGATTCGTATTTACATTAGTTACTTTTGGATTAGCATACGGTTTTTACAGCTTATCTGTAGACCGAGGTAGTCTATGGTTGTATCTACTTACGCTAGTATTTGTTTATCTAGGATTTAGTAACTTATTTAAAGTTCTAAATAAAACCTTATGGAAAAAGAAGAAGAATTAAATAATTTAAGATTACAAATCGAGAAAGACAATCCAAGCCCTGAACTTAAAGAACAGGCAACACAGTTAGTGTTTGGAGATGGATCTATTGATGCGGATATCTTATTCATAGGGGAAGCGCCCGGAAAGAAAGAAGACATATCTGGAACTCCTTTCGTGGGAAGAGCGGGAAAGTTTCTAAATGAAATGTTAGAGAAAATCAACCTATCCAGAGAAGATGTATATATAACTAATATTGTTAAATATAGACCTTTAAACAATAGAGATCCTCTAAATAATGAAAAGCAAGCTTTTTTGCCTTATTTAATTAAACAAATTAACATAATAAAGCCAAGACTAATCATTACACTAGGAAGACATTCAATGAATTGTTTTCTGCCTGAACACAGAATTTCAGAGGCGCATGGAAAATTGACTAACACATTATATAAATACGAAGATAAGGAGTATGAATACAACATTTTACCGCTGTTTCACCCGGCAGCTGCAATCTATAATCAAAGTTTAAAAGGTAGTTTAGTAGAGGATTTTTTAACAATCCCTAAAATTTTATCAGAATTAACTACAAAATAATTTAAGGAAAGAATATGAATAAATTTAATAATCAATCAAATAACAACAATAACAATAACAATGCAGGTAAATTTACCTCGCCAAGTCTAACTACTTCACGTGGTCAGGCCGTTAGAGCACAAAGAAGATCTCATGCCGATGCGCAGAAAATTGCAAACCAATATCAGACTGCAGTTCCAGCTAAAAGGCCTCGAGCTAACTTCATTGATGACTCACCAAAGCTTCGAATAATCGGATTAGGTGGAATGGATCACGGTGGATCAAAGAATATGATCCTAGTTGAATACATGAACGATGCAGTAATTATAGACTGCGGTAACGATCTGGGAGTAGATCTACCTGGAATTAACTATGCAGTTGCGGATACTACATATCTTCAGCAAATCAAGCATAAAATAAAAGGTTACGTAATCACACACGGACACTTAGATCACATTGGAGGTTTACCTCACATTGTTCCTATGTTCCCTGCGCCAATTTATGGAACTAAATTCACTATCGGACGTGTTGAAGAAATTTTCCAAAACTTTGGTCTTCCAATGCCGGAAGGTTTTGAACTTCGAACTATAATCATGAATGAAGATACTCATGAAAAACTAAAAGTTGGCGAATTCTTTGTTGAGTTAGTAAGAGTAACTCACTCTATTCCAGGAAGTACATGTGTAATTCTAGATACTCCAGTAGGAAGAATCGTAAACACTGGAGACTTTAGATTCGACCCAAATCCACTAGACCATGAACGAACCGATATGGACAGACTTAAAGAGATTGGTAACGAAGGAGTTCTGGCTCTATTAAGTGAAAGTACTACAACTGAAAGAGCAGGTAGAACACCAAGTGAATCTACCATTGAGCCAAGTTTCGTAGATATTATGGATAGAGCTCCAGGAAGAATTTTCGTAGCCATATTTTCAACAAACATTAACCGAATTCAAATGATCATCAACGCTGCAGTTCATCACAATAAGAAAATTGCACTTGATGGACGAAGTATGATGAGTACTCTAGAAATGGCTGTACGAAACGGATTCGTAAAAGTACCAAAAGGCACATTCGTTCAAATTGCTAGCGCGTCTAGACTTAAAGACCATGAAATAGTGATTGTTTGTACTGGTGGACAAGGTGAACCTTCATCTGCACTTCAAAAGATGTCAACTGGTGAACACAGACACATAAAGATGAAAGAGCAGGACACAGTAATATTGAGTTCTACTCCAATCCCAGAAACTGGTAATGATGCAAAAATAGCAGACATGGTTGACGATTTAGAAAGAAAGAATGTACATGTTTTCCAGCACACAACACATGATCTAGACGGAGTTGGACCTCTTCACGTTTCAGGTCACGCTTCAATTGATGAATACGCAGAAATGATAAACGTAATTAAGCCTAAGTTCTTCATACCAATTTATGGTTCATTTAGATCAAAGAAAAGACATATTGATATTGCTATAAATGAAGGTATTCCAAGAGCAAATACTCTTAACGTAGAAAACGGACAAGTAGTAGAACTTACTAAAGATACTATGATTTTAAATGGTGAGGTTCCAAATGGATCAGTATTAGTCGATCAAAACGGATACACCATTAATAACGTAGTTGTTAAAGATAGAGTTCTATTAAGTGAAGAAGGGCTAGTAGCTATAATTCTTACAGTAGACAAGAAAACCGGACAGCTTCTAAGTAGTCCAGACATTATAAGTAGAGGATTTATCTACATGAGAGATAATGAAGAAATAATGAATGGTCTTAGAACTGAGCTTAAACGAGCAGTAGCACAAAGATATAAGAGAATTGACTTAGATAGATTTAAGCAAGAACTTAAAGATCATGTAACACACTATCTATTTGAAAAGACTCAAGGGTCTCCAATTGTTATTCCGGTAATTAACTTAGTTGGAAGCAACGGAAATAGTCAACCCAAGAATGAAAATGGTAAAGAAGTTAAACCTAAAACTAACGAAGAAATTGTTGCTGATCAGCAAAAAAGATTCCAAGAAATGCGTGAAAGACTATTGTCTCAAGACGCTGCCAACGACTAAAAATAATTAAACTATAATCTTCTTCTTCAAAAACAGATAGGAAGTGATATAATTATGCTTAATTATGGCCAAAAGAAAAAAGCGCGCATATAACAAGAGGGTAGAAGAAAAAGAAACCTCTCCGGTAATAGGATATAGCCTATCAGTTATCCTTTTTCTAGCTGCTATTTTCATTGGTATCGGTAGTATGAATACCGGTGGAGTTCTACCTAAGGATTTGTTTAAAGCAGGTTACTACATGTTTGGTTGGGCAGCATTTTTACTATTTGTAACTTTCTTCTACTTCGCAATTCTTAAATTTAAAAACGAAGATCATAAAATTCCCAGAGTGAATTTTATTAGCATGTTTCTGCTTTATTTCTTTTTAAGTAGTTTCTTCTTTGTTTCTTTAGCCACAAAAGATTCTAGCGGTAATTACCTAAACACTCATGGTGGAGTGGTGGGTAAGATGATTGGATCTAATGTGTTGGGCGCAGTAGATTCACTACCCTCTAGCATTCTATTCTTCTTGGCAAGTTTGCTAGTTTTCTTTTTTGCTTTCGGAATATCTCCTTCTAATATTTTAGGAATCAGCAGATTCTTTAATAAAGACGAAGATGACGAGAGTGAGCTTGAGAGTTTAAAGAGCAAGGCTTCGCCACAACAAGATTTCAAGCTTAATGAGGGAGTTCCAGTTGAATACCATGGTAAGAATTCTGAAAAATCTAATTTCTCAGCTTCAAGAGCGGCTAAAGTAGCGGCAGCAAAAATTAATAGTAAAGAGCAAGAAGCATTAACCGCTCCAAGTGATCCGGACTGGAAGTTTCCGTCCGTTACTTTGCTAAATCAGACGCAAAACAAAGCAGATGCGGGAGACATTAATGCTAACGCAAAAATTATTCACGATACTTTCTTTAACTTCAAAATAGACGTCGGTATGGAAAGAGTAAATATTGGACCTCGAGTCACTCAGTACCAAATCAAGCCACCAGCAGATGTTAAATTAACGAAGATTACTGCGCTAGAAAATAACTTAGCCTTAGACTTAGCTGCACATTCTATCCGTATTGAAGCTCCAATCCCTGGTCAGCGAGCTGTAGGAATTGAAGTTCCAAATGTTAAACCAGCTATAGTTCGATTAAGTAGCATATTAACTTCCTCAGAATGGACGGATAATAAAGGTAATCTAAGTTTTGTAGTAGGTAAAGATATTGCTGGAAATCCAATCGTTGGAAACTTAGCTAAAATGCCACACTTATTGATTGCTGGTCAAACTGGTTCTGGTAAATCAGTTATGATAAACACTCTTCTAACTAGTTTGTTGTATGGCAATTCTCCGGCCGATCTAAAGCTTATTCTGGTTGACCCTAAACAAGTTGAAATGGGTCAATATGCAGACATACCACATTTAATTGCCCCTGTTATTAATGAACCAGAAAAATGTATCAGTGCTTTAAAGTGGGCAGTTGAAGAAATGAATCGAAGACTTAAGACTATGGCTGGAGCAGGAAAGAGGAATATCGATGAATATAATCTAGATAAAGCTAACGAAGGAATGCCTTTCATAGTAATTGTTATTGATGAGTTAGCTGATCTTATGATGATGGCAGCTAGAGATGTCGAGTCCTTAATTGTTAGATTAGCTCAAAAATCCAGAGCTGCAGGTATCCATCTAGTTCTTGCCACTCAAAGACCTTCAGTGGATGTAATTACTGGATTAATTAAGGCTAATGTTCCAGCTAGAGTAGCATTTACGGTAGCTTCACAAGTAGACTCAAGAACAATTATTGACCAGAATGGTGCAGAGAAATTACTTGGAGAAGGAGACATGCTACTTCTAACTTCAGACATGGCTAAACCTAAGCGTGTTCAGGCTGCATTCATAGAAAATGCAGAAACAGTTAAGGTTAATGATTTCCTACGAGCCCAGAGGCCCCCTACTTATGATGAGGATGTTATATCTCAGCCAGTACACATTGGCGGCAAGCATGTAAGTGGTGGCGAAGTAATTGGATCTGCTGAAGCCGACGATACTTTATGGAAAGATGCGGTACAAGTTGTAATAGACAACAAGAAGGCAAGTACAAGTTTACTTCAAAGAAGACTTAGAATAGGCTACGGTAGAGCAGCTAGACTTATTGAAACCATGGAAGAACAGGGAATTGTTGGAATGGCTGAAGGATCAAGACCAAGAGAAGTACTGGTAACTACAATGGATGAAGTATTTGGGCATCCTGAAACTGAAGATTCAGAAGAAGAGATTCTTGAAGAAGATACAAAAGATAAATACCTGAATCAATAGATTGACCAACAGAGATGGACAATTACTATAATTTGTGACATAATATAGTTATTATGTCAGAAATTCCATCCATCAAAGTTTTAGAAGCTTTTAAGCCTGATAACGCCGGCAAGGGTGAGCAAGAACTAATTTATAGTGGCTTGATGTCTGCAATCGAGCGTTACAAAGAATCTCACGCTGACCGATCACATCGAATGTGGGATAGCGAAGTTGAATCATTAGGTGAACTTTCTGCTGCGCAAGAGCTAGCAAAGGATTATTTGTTACAAACTTCTGGAAAATTAATAGATGCAAATGAAAAAAATAGGGAATTGTGGGCGTCACGTTTTACTGAAGCATCAATTGAATTATATGGAGCACCTGAGAAAAAGGAAGCAACAAGTTTACTTGTTGAAGAATATGATTTGCTAATGTTCCTAAAGAATAAAAGTGGGATATCTCAAGATCTTATTACTTTTCTTACCTCAGCATATGAAAAAATTATTCCAAACAAAACTGAGTCTCAAGCTACGCCTAACAAAGAAGCAGAACGAAGGGCTATAGAACAATACGGGCAGACGATAACAGGTAACTACCAACAACTTTTTAATTTAGTTGATGAAAGTAAAACTGATGACTTTGACGCAGCTGCGCTTAAAGATTTATTTGATAATTCGCTTGAGTGGTTAAAAACTAACGATGATAAAGATTGGGATGAATGGAATGTCGTAGAAGTTGACGGAACAACTGTTTCGGTTAACGCTGCCAAAAAAGAAATTAAACTTCCCACGCGACGTGAAGCTGCTTCAAGACAAGATGCCAAAGGTTTAATAGCTCATGAGCTGCTTGTGCATGCTTTGCGTGCAAAAAATGGATATAAGACTGGAGTCAAAGAACTTGCTACCGGTTTGGCAGGATATTTAGATGCCGAAGAGGGACTTGGAATTCTTGTGGAAGACGCTGTAAATAATGAACTTCCCGAAAAAGCATATGATAGATATGTTGATATAGCTCTTGCTTTAGGTACGATTGACGGTGTTCAAATAAATCGAAAAGAACTATTTGAAATAAGTTTAGCGAGACAAATAGTAAGAGCTCAACTTAAAGGTACATTTGATGAGACTGAATTACCTTCAATGGAAAAAAGAGTCTGGACGCATATTGATAGAATTTACCGTGGCGGCCCGGGTGATAATAAAGGAATTAAACAAGCAATTTTTACAAAAGATATTGCATATTATGTTGGATACAAAAATATGGCTGAGTATATTACTGCTCAACTTGCAACAGGAAATGGCACTGAAAATATATTTTCGTTCTTGTCTCAGGGAAAATTTGATCCCACAAACGAAAAACATCTTGAAAAAATAAAGAGTGTGCAAGGCTAATTTAGTTTATATTACTAAAACTATAGTTTTAGTTGTGAGCCTATAATCGTGAGTATTTGTATGGAATTTTAATTGCCATTGTAGGCACTGGTCTGATTCTATTAGTCAGTGAATTGCTTTGGAAAAAGAAAATCCTAAAGATAAATACCTGAATCAATAGATTGACCAACAGAGGTGAATAAGATATAATGAAACCTGTTAATAACTAACTTTAGCTTTTAGCCTCTAGTGCGTAAAAGCTGATCGGACTAGTCCGAGAACCAAAGAAAGGAGTATTGTTTTGAATCAGTACGAAATAGCTGTACTTTATCACCCTGATTTAGAGGTTGATCTAAGCAAAGCTGAAGAAAGATTCTTCAAGGTTATCTCAGAAAATGGTGGAGAGATACTTGGAAACGACAACTGGGGAAAGAGAAAATTAGCTTACCCAATTGCTCGTAACGAATTTGCTGTATATGTATTTTATAGCGTAAAACTTCCAGCAACTGCAGTAACAAAAGTTGATTCTAATCTAAATATTTTAGATGAAGTAATTAGACACATAATTACAAAACCAGATTTTAAAGCGATTGCTAAGGCGGAAGCCATAAAAGCTTTAAAGGCATCAAGAGAATCTAGAGAAGATTCATCAGAAGAAGAATAAATTAAAATTTCATTAAAGAAATTGACAACAACGTAGCAAATATCGTTTGCTATAAATGTAATAAATAGACATATGTCTTATAAATTAAAGGAGGATAGGTAAATGGCGAGAAGCTTAAATCAAGTAACATTAATGGGGAATCTAACAAGAGACCCAGAACTAAGACAAACACCAAATGGTCAGAATGTAACTAGTCTTTCTCTAGCTTTGAACAGAAGCTATAAAGATCAATCAGGAGAATGGCAAGAAGTAACTGACTATGTGGACATTGTAGCTTGGGGTCCTTTGGCTGAAAGAGTTTCACAGTATCTAAATAAGGGTAGTCGTTGCCTAGTGCAGGGAAGACTACAAAGTAGAAGCTGGGAACAAGAAGGTCAAAAGAGATCTAAGGTAGAAGTCTTGGCTAATGATGTAACTTTCCTAGATTCTAAGGGCTCATCAAGCTCTAATGGAGGCGATGTAGTTTATGACGAACCACAAAGTAAACCTAGCAGTAAAAAATCTGCAAAACAAGATGAAGTAATCGAAGATATTGGCGATGAGCCAATCAATCTAGATGAAATTCCATTTTAATAACATTTTAAGGAGCATTTAATGGCTAAAATTTTTAAGAATAGAAAAGACGTAGCATATTTTGATTATAAGGATTTTAAAACCCTTCAAAGATATGTAAACGTTTACGGTCAGATTGAGACTAGAAAGAAAACTGGTCTTACTGAATCTCAGCAAAAACACTTAAGCGCAGCAATTAAGAAAGCAAGACACATTGCTTTATTACCATTCGTTTCAAATAACTAGGAGAAACAATGGCACTTTCTATAACAGAACTTAAAAAAGGCGTTGTTTTCGAGTACGAAGGCGAACCATTCAAAGTAATTGAATATAACCAGAAGGTTATGGGTAGAGGTGGCTCTATCGTCAACGTTAAGATTAAGAGTTTTATTGACGGTAAGGTACTAGCTAAAACTTTCAAAGGGAATGAGCAGATCGATAGCGCAGATGTATCATTAACTAATGTTCAGTATCTATATAAAGATACATCGAACTACTATTTTATGAACGATGAAACTTTTGAGCAATTTGAAATTACCGATGAAAACGTTGGGGATAACAAATACTATCTCAAAGAAGGAGATAAGGTTACACTTCAATTGTTCGATGGTAAACCAATAAATATTGTGATGCCTAAAAACGTATCACTAGAAGTGACGTATTCTGAAGACGTAGTTAAAGGTGATACTTCCTCGTCAGTAATGAAAGATGCTACCACTGAAACGGGTCTAGTAGTTAAAGTCCCAAGCTTTATTAAGCAAGGTGATTTTATATCTGTAGATACTTCAACTGGTACTTATCGTGAAAGAATTAAAAGATAAGGGAATTTTCGTAGGAAGAGCGGCTCTAAAATTAGAGCCTTTTATTGTTTTGGCTAAAATAAATTTTAGAGATAAAAAAGTTCTAGATATAGGCAGTAGTACAGGTGGATTTACGCAATTGGCACTTTTAAAGGGTGCTAGTAATGTATTTGCAGTTGAACTTGGTACTAATCAGATGGATAAAGTTCTAAGAAAAGATCAGAGAATTGAATTACACGAAAAGACCGATATTTTAGACGTTAGTCTAATCGGTGGCAGAGGTAGAGCTCTAATTCCTTATACTCCAGATATTATTATGATGGATGTATCTTTCGTTTCTTTAAGGAAAATACTTCCACACGTCAAAACTTTATCTAATAAAGATACTCAAATTATTGCGCTAGTTAAGCCTCAGTTTGAGGCAGATAGTAGAGAGTTATTTAACGGCATAATTAAGAATGAAAATATTCGCAGAAAGATTTTAAAGGATTTTGAAAGTTGGTCTAAGCCTAAATTTAAAATCGTATATAAATCTGACTCCAGCGTTAAGGGCTCAAAAGGGAATCAGGAGAGACTATATCTTCTAAAGATTCTTTAATTATTAAACCTAAATTCTATAACATCATCAGGCTGGACTACGTAAGTTTTGCCTTCAATTCTCGCTAAACCTTTGCTTCTGGCATTTATTAGTGAGCCACATTCTATAAGATCTTTATAACTAACAATTTCAGCAGCTATAAACCCTTTTTCAAAGTCTGTGTGTATTTCTCCGGCTGCTTGAGGTGCGGTGCTGCCTTGTTTTATCGTCCAAGCTCTAACTTCTTGTTCGCCAGCAGTAAGATAGCTCTGAAGTCCTAGAGTCTCATAAGATTTTTCAATTAGTTTTTCTAATCCAGATTCACTAAGTTCATATGTTTCAAGCAGTTCAATTCTGTCCTCGTCATTGAGTTCAGAAAATTCATGCTCTAATTTAGCGCACACAAACACTGTACTGGCAGGTTTTACTAAATCTCTTAGTTTATCCTGAATAACCTCATTATTTATATCTTTTTCATCTAGATTAAATAGATAGATAATAGATTTCGCAGTAAGTAGCTGTAGATCTTGTAGATCGGTAAGATCTAGGTTGGTTGACCATAACGGCACATTGTCGTTTAGGTATTCGAGAGATTTAACATATAAGTCCATAATGGGTTGTAATTTAGGGTTTAATCTAACTTCTTTTGTGAATTTGGATATTCTTTTTTCTAAGGTATCAAGATCAGCTAATACTAGTTCGGTGTTAATTGTGTCTATGTCGTTCTTTGGGTCGTGTTTTTCATCAACATGAATTACGCTATTGTCGCTAAAAGCCCTAACAACTTGCACTATGGCATTACAGGATCTAATATTCGCCAGGAATTGATTACCAAGACCTTCACCTTTAGATGCGCCCTTAACTAGTCCTGCAATATCTACGAATTTTACTGTAGCAGGAACTATTTTTTTTGAGTTATATATTTCGGCTAAATTATTTAATCTTTTATCGGGAACTTGAACTATTCCTACATTGGGTTCAATGGTCGCAAAAGGGTAGTTAGCAATTAATGCCCCGGCTTTTGTGAGACTATTAAAAAGAGTGGATTTACCGACATTTGGTAATCCTACAATTCCTATATCTAAAGATTTTGACATATCTGTTATTATATATTCTTTTTAGTTTCTTTGATACTTAAAATATGTCTTAATTTAAGTAATTATTTAATGGGCCATAAAGCTCTGGCATGTTAAAATTGTATTAACTTTTTATGCAAGAAAATAACCCGAAGTCGAAAAGACATTATATTAGAAGTTTAGACGGCTTCATTGTTAATGGTGCCCCAAAGAAGACAGTTAAGAAAATTAACTTGGCTCAAGTTCAGACTAAGAAAATTTTATCCAAACAAGAAAATAAGATATTACTTCCCGTAAAAGCACCCCAACTTTCTAGAAAAGAAATAGTTCCAGATGAAACTATAAAATTCGACAATACGAAATTAAAAAAAGAGAAGACTAGATCAAGAAAAATACTAAAAAGATCCTTGTTGGCCGTAGGCGTTCTTATTCTTATACTAGGTATATACTTGGGTTTTAGGTTTTTTAGATCAATAGATAAGGTTTTTCATGGAAATATAATTTCTGACACTCAAGCATTCTTCAGCACATCACCACTAAAGGGTGAATCTAGCGGGAGAGTTAACATACTACTAGCTGGGGATTCAGCTGATGATTCTGGTCATCAGGGAGGTAATTTAACTGATTCAATTGTAGTGCTTAGCGTAAATACAAAAGATCACACCGCATTCATGCTAAGTGTTCCTAGAGACCTTTGGGTGAATATAAAAGGAGTAGGTTGGCAAAAGATAAATGCAGCTAATGCAATAGGGGCTAATATTCCAGGTTATCCTGCTAACGGGATGGGTAGACTAGAATATATAGTTTCTCAGAATCTTGGTATTCCTATTAATTATTACGCTCTAGCAAACTATTCAGCTTTTAGAGATGCAGTTAACTCTGTCGGTGGAGTTACGGTAAATATACAGAGCGTTGATCCTAGAGGTTTATATGATCCAAGTATTGACTGGAGCAACAATAAACCTTTAGTTAAGCTAACAAATGGACTACATACTCTAAATGGCCAACAGGCTCTTGATCTTGCGAGGGCTAGAGGAGATGCTTATGGAGCTTATGGATTCCCGAGTTCAGATTTTGATAGAACTGCTCATCAGAGATTACTGTTCTCTGCAATAGCTAAGAAAGCTCTTTCTCTAGGCGTAATATCTAATCCGGTAAAAGTAGGTAATCTTTTTGATTCATTTAGTAAAAACGTTCAGACAGATATGACATTACAAAATATATTAAGATTCATATCTATTACTAAGAATATGGATTTAAATAAGATTAGTTCTTATTCGTATTGTTCGACTATGAATAGTGCTACTTGTGGAGTTCCAATAATTACCACATATCATGATCCAGTTAGTGGCATGTCGTCACTGGCACCAATAAAAGGACTGGGCGACTACTCTCAATTATCTGATTATTATTTAAGGCTTACCTCAAATAATCCTGTATTCCAAGAGAGTCCTACGGTCGTAATACTCAATGGCTCAAGTACTCTCGGTCTAGCCAAGGCAGAACAGGTAAAACTTACCAAGCAGGGATACGATGTTTTGCTTATTGGTGACACCAGTAAAACTTACACCAGTAGTTTGGTAGTAGATAACTCAGCAGGAAAGAAAATAAACTCACTTAAATTTCTAGAAAATACATTTAGTGCTACAGCTGTAACTACCACAAAAGGTAATCCGGAAGCCTTAGAGTCAAATGGATATAATGCAGATTTTATAGTTATTTTAGGACAAAACGTTAAAGCTACTGCAAATTAAAAATATTCTTTATAAGCATTAGTATTATTGATATAATAAACAGTTAGATGAGGGAGAACATACCTGTTTTTAATAATTCGAACGAAAGACCTTATTTTGGTAGGTATAATAAATTATTTGTTTTTTGTACCATATTTATTTTATTTTCTTCATTGTTGATTGGATTATTTTTGGTTTTTATAAAAAATCCACAAATGACTTGTTATTCTAGTTCAAATATAATTAATCAAGCTTTGGTCGATATTAAGAATAAAGATAACGAAAATCTATTAAAATTAGTAATGGAAATCACTAAAAACAATAATTTCTCAAGTGATCCTAACTGTGATTTTATTATAATGAACTACTATTTGAATATTAGTGATGGCACTAATGCGCAGATATATTTTAATAAATTTCAGCAATTCAGGGATAAAAAACCGGGTATGAGCAGTAGTTTAATTCCATTAGTTTTATCATCTAATAACTATAAGGAAATTATAGATTTTCAAATTTCTCAAATGAATCAAAAGATTATAAAACCACAACCATCATTGGATTTAAATAAATGAATATGAGTATAAATAAACTTGTTCTATTTATTTCGATTTTTTCTTGTTCTATATTTCTTAGTGCCAATGCGAATGCGGCAATAAAAAATTGTACTCAGGCAAAAGTCAGCGATAACTGTGAAATGTGTCCGTATCCACCATTAAAACCTACCACAACTGTCCCAATTATAAATAATAGTGTTCCCAAGAATTCTATTCCTTCATGGGTAAATCAAGACATTGTCTGCCATTGTTACGATGGTTGGGGGATCGTATCGGATTCTTGGATTTCTCTACCAAATCAATCATCTGTAACATCAACAACTGTTTATGGAGGAGACAAAACTATTCCACTTGATCTAAACGCAATATTTTATCGTTGCAAAGTAAACCTTCCCATTAAAACTGCAATAAACGGCACAAAGGAAGTTACTTTCATTTCCAAAGCAGACAATACAGATATTCCAGTGCCAATATCATTTGTTGGGAATTATCCGGATGTAAATAAAGGAGGAAATCAATATAACATGTCTGTGATTAGAAAGGTAATTTATACTTCTCCTACTTCAATTAATGCCAGTAAAGATCTCACTATTCCTTTATATCAGAGGGGCTGGTACGGTGCAACTAATGATATGAATAGGTGCTCAATTTGGAAAACGGGTGACAATAATGGAGAGCCAACTGAAAATACTTCCGACAAAGTGAAAGGGGGCACAAATTGCGTAACTGCTAATCGTCCATTCACAATTCATGTTGTAGTTCTTCCGAAGACAGCCTCAATCTCTACATCTTCAAGCTCATCCGCCGCTTCAGCATATCCTGGAACATCCGTAACATTAACAAACAATATTAATATATCTAATGTACAGGGAACTGGATCCGACGGATATACCTATACAATTACCGACACATCTACTCCAGCAAGTGCTCTTGGCACGGTGGGGGTTTCTGGCTCAACAGTAAGTAGTACATCTAGGAAATACACCGACGGTAACTTATCTAATCCATTTACATTCACTATTCCAACAGGAACAAACGTTAGTAAATATTGTAGAACCATCACTATTAGCAACAACACTTCATATTCGAGCGTAAGCAGTGCAAGCACAAATGCATGTGTAAATGTTAACCCTCAGACAGCCTCAATCTCTACATCCTCAAGCTCATCAACCGCTTCAGCATATCCTGGAACTAGTGTAACTTTAACTAATGCAGTTAATATATCTAATGTACAGGGAACTGGATCCGACGGATACACCTATACAATTACTGACACAACTACTCCAGCAAGTGCTCCTGGTACGGTGTGGGTTTCTGGCTCAACGGTAAGTAGTACATCTAGGAAATACACCGACGGTAACTTATCTAATCCATTTACATTCACTATTCCAACAGGAACAAACGTTAGTAAATATTGTAGAACCATAACTATTAGCAACAACACTTCATATGCGAGTGTAAGTAGTCCGTCTACAACTGCGTGTGTTAATGTTACATATCCTCCGATATTAACTTGTAGTAATCCTAATTATCAGGAAACAGGCTTTAATGGGCCTATAGGTTACGCCGTTACTAATAATAATTCAACAGATATAACTTATGGAGTTAATGCTTCCATTAATAGCAGTATATTGCCAGGTAATTCGTTCTCAGTTATTTCCAACGGAACTGTAAATGGTACGGTTTCATTCGGCACTAATCTTCCCATAGGCAAACATACTCTAACAATTAATCTTACCGATAATGGAAATCAAGTTAAAACAGTAAATTGTGACTTTTATATAGTTCTACACCCTTACTTTAAAGTATATGGCGGGGGAGTAATGACGGGTAGTAATTTTATGAATAGTAATGGAACTTGTACAAATAGTACTTCAAACATAGTAGCATTCAACACAGGAACAAATGGTTCATCAACAGATCAAGCAATATTTAGTTCAGGCTATGTATATGGTATGGGATCTCAAAACAACTCAACAGGATTAAATAACCTTACTTTCGCAAATAATCTAGGACAGACAGGAGTATTGGGTGGAGGTTTTGATGAAATACAATGTATGCCAGACTACTATTTTCAACTAAAATCATTACAAGGAGTTTCAGTGGATACTACGACTGCATCTCCTAACATAACCAGCTTTAATCAAGGAGTAAATATATATACAGGAGGGGACGTTAAAATTTCAGGAAATATAACTTTGCCGAATACAATACCTACAACTGGACTCCCATTCATGTATATAATTGCTTACGGACATGATATATACATAAATAACTCAGTAAATGAAGTTGATTCTGTTCTGATCTCTGAACCTTATAAAGGAACTGGGGGTAATATATACACCTGCGAAGATAAACAAAATAATCCATTCTCAGCATGTACAAATAAACCACTCACAATTAAGGGCGCGCTACTTGCTTCTCAAGTTAACTTACTTCGAACAACGGGTTCCAGTAACTCTACAGCTTCGGCTTCGATTAATGCTACCGGTGGTTGTGAAACTTCTTTCACTGGAGCAGAACAAATTTGCATGTCTCCTTTATATTGGTTAACTAATCCATTCTCAGCTAGTACTAATACAACTACAACCATAACGGACTACATACAACAACTTCCTCCAACTTTATAGGAAATAAATCTTATTGCTTATGATATAATTTAGTTAATTATGAGCATATTGAGTGGGAAAATAGACTTCTTCGGGTTAGATATTGGTTCTACCGCTATAAGGCTGGTTGAGCTTAAAGGTGATGGGCCAACAAAAACTCTTAGTCGATACGCATATGTTCCTATTCAAGGAAACCTCTCCAGATCTGATGCGCCTGCAGACCAACAACATCTTGCAGAAATAATTAAAGATTTAGTTAGCAAATCTGGGGTTAGTACAAAAAACGTTGCAGTAGGTTTATATACTCAAAAGGTTTTTACGACAGTTTTTGAATTAGATAGAGCTCAGAAAAGTGAACTATCTAGTGCAATTAAGTATCAGGTTGATTCAATAATACCTACACCTATAAATGATTCTACGATAGATTGGGAGGTTATAGGAGATTCACCTAAGGATGCGAGCAAGATAGAAATATTATTAAGTAGTATCACCAATGAATATCTAGAGAATTTGCTGAATATGCTTGAATCTATCGATCTTAATGTTATAGCCTTCGAACCTGACACTATGGCAATATCAAGAGCTTTAGTATCACCTAGTGACAAGCAAACGCAAGTTATCTTAGATTTTGGAAGCTTATCTACAGATTTAGTAGTGGTTGGTAATGGGGTCGCATATTTATCCAGATCAATACCTATGGGTGTTCAAACAATGGTGAGAGCGATAGCGCAAAATCTTAATATCGATCTTAATCAAGCTAATCAATTTTTATTTAAATTTGGTTTAGAGACAGATAAAATGCAAGGTAAATTAGTTGAAGCACTAGAATATCCCCTCGAGTCGTTATTCGGTGAAATTAGTAAATCGATTAAATATTATATTAATAGATATCCAAATTCTTCCGTGGCTAAGATAGTTATAACCGGGGGGCTTACGTCTGTGCCTGGATTTAGTAATATTTTAGCAACTAAAGTAGGAATAAATGTAGAGCAAGGTAATGCATGGAGAAATGTAATTTTTAATAAATCTAAGTCTAATGAATTGATGACTTTGTCTAGCCAATTTGGTGTAGCTGTGGGATTAGCGGAGAGAGCAAATGCTTGAATTCAATCTCTTACCGGACGTTAAAAGAAAGTATATTAAGGCTCAAAAGTATAAGTTGATTGTGGTTGCTATTTCAATAGTTGTTTCTATTATTAGCATTACTGTCTTAACTTTGCTAATAGTTTACATTAATGTCGTACAAAAGAACTCTATAAAAAGTCTTACAAAAGATATTAATAGTAAAATTACAGTGCTTAATCAAAATACTAATTTAAATAAAATATTAACAATACAGAAACAGGCTAGCGTAATTCCAAATATACAATCTCAGTTATATCAAAGCTCCAGAGTATTTAATTACATGGCTCAATTAACTCCTTCAAATGCTAAAATATCCACTATTTCTGTAGACTTTTCTAAATCTTCGATAAGCGTCAACGGATCAGCTGATTCTTTAGCTACTGTAAACCAATTCGTTGATACTCTTAAATTCACCACTTATACAAGTAGTGAAAAGAATTTAGGAACTGCTTTTAGTGGTGTAATTTTGAATAGTTTTTCATATTCTTCAGGCAGTTCTCCTAGCTATTCTTTGAGCTTTAATTTCAAATCAGACATATTCATGCAAAAAAAAGCCATAGCTTTAGTAGTGCCTAGTATAACTTCGACTAGGTCTATATTGGGTCAACCTAATGATTTATTTCAGAAAGTAAAATAATGAAAGCTCCATCACTTAAACAACTTCAAATAGATAAGACTAGTCAAAAAATGATTATCTTTGCTTCCATCGCCTCCTTCTTATTAGTATTCACTCTATTTTCAGCAAAAACACTAGTAGCTAGAATGAATTACCAGAATAAAGTTATTAATGCCAAGTCTATAGCTCGTAGTAACCTTATTAAAAATGTATCTAGCAACGAATCTCTACTTAGTGCATATCAGAACTTCAACAACGCTACTACGAATTTAATGGGGCTGCAAACTAATAGCGCTAGTGTAAATTCTGGAAATAATGCCAAGCTAATACTAGATGCACTTCCTAGTGAATATGATTTTCCTGCACTTGCTACATCACTGCAGGGACTTCTAAGTTCTACTGGAGTTACTGTTTCTGGTCTGACTGGGTCCGATTCATCTAATGGAGCTATTTCTGGAGCAAGCTCAATTCCTATAGCGGGTACGACTCCAATACCTTTTACATTCAATGTAACTGGTAGTGCGGATAATGTTATAAATACCATGAAGATATTTGAAAAATCAATTCGTCCATTCCAGTTCAAGAGTTTTACAATTAGCGGTAGTAACGTGTCTCTTTCGTTATCAGTTAGTGCTGAAACCTTTTATCTGCCGGCTCAGAATTTCCAAGTTAAAATGGGGAGTGTCCAATAATGTTTAAACAAAAAGATTTAATTACTCTAGCAATCGTGATGGTATCTGCTGCCATACTTTCAATTATTATTTCTAGTTTAGTTTTTGGTGGTAAATCATCAGATATTCAAGTAGAAAATGTTCCTATAATAAGTTCAAACTTTCCAAAATCTCAGGATCTTATTTTCCAAAATCTAAATATAGATCCCACGGTGCTTATTCACATTAATAATAATAATAATGGAAGTCCGTTTACTAGTGGACATTAAGGAATAAGCGAGTGAGTGTACTAGATAACACAACTCAGAAATCCATAGAAGAGGCCATGATTAGAGATGGTCTAATTACTGCCGATGAATTAGCTAAAGTAAAAGATACCGCTTTAAAAAATAAAACTCCCTTCATAACTGAATTAATTAAAGAAAAGAAAATTTCTACTGAAGATGTTACTAAATACACTGCACATTCAAATAATATTCCTTATGTAAATTTACTTTACGCAAAAATTAGTGAAGATGAATTAGATCTATTACCTAAAGAAATAGCCGAGAGATTTATGGCGGTGCCATTAGGCGAGATTAATAAAAAATTGGTGGTTGCTATGCTTGATGCAGGCAATGTTCAAGCCGTAGACTATCTATCTAATAGAATAGGTAGACCGTTAAAGGTATACGCAGCAAGTGAAGAGGGTATTAAGAATGTTCTTCAGCAATATAAAGTTTCTATATCTGGAGATGTAGTAGGCGATATGGATGAAGACAATAAGTCCACCAACCAAGATAATGATAAGGGAGAAGATAAAATATCTGGCAAAGATGCTAAAGAATTAGCTTCTATAGTTCAAGATTCGCCAATATCTAAAGCATTGAACACAATTTTAGAATATGCATCTTCTAATCGAGCTTCAGATGTCCATATTGAGCCTTCCGAAAAAGATCTTAAGATTAGATGTAGAATAGACGGTGTCTTGAGAGAAATAATGGCTTTACCTAAATTTATTGAACCTGCTTTAGTTTCAAGAATTAAAATTTTATCCAATTTAAAAATTGATGAACATAGAATTCCTCAAGACGGAGAATTTACATTTAAATACATGACTCGAAATATAGATCTACGTATCTCAATTTCTCCGGTTATTTGGGGAGAGCAAGTAGTTATTCGTTTACTAGACAAGACCGGTACTTCACTTAAGCTTGAAGACATGGGTTACCTTGGACATACTCTAGAGGTTGTTAGAAATGGACTCAAGTCTACTTCTGGAATGGTTCTTACATCGGGTCCTACTGGTTCTGGAAAGTCCACTTCTTTATACGCACTTCTGCAGGAAATAAAAAATGATACTATCAACATAGTTACAATGGAGGACCCGGTTGAATATAAAATGCCGGGCATTAATCAGATACAAGTAAATACTGAAGTTGGACTAACTTTCTCGACAGGACTTAGATCAATACTAAGACAAGATCCTGACGTTATAATGGTTGGAGAAATTAGAGATAAAGAAACGGCTGACTTGGGTGTTCAGGCCGCGCTTACGGGACACTTAGTCTTTAGTACTCTTCATACTAACTCGTCTGCAGGAATACTTCCTAGGCTATTAGATATGCAGATTGAGCCATTTTTGATAGCAAGTACAATTAGAACAGTTATTGGACAAAGACTACTTAGAAAACTTTCAGACAGAAGAGAAGGTTATGAATCTTCTCCTGCCGATACCGCACTTATTAACGAAGCGATAGGAAATTTACTTCCAAAAAATGAAGAAGAGAGAGAAAAAGTTAGTAAAACTTTAGGATATCCTAACTTGCCACTTTATAACCAAAAAGCTTATACTTTATATAGAGGCATAGATTCTCCAGAATCTCCAGGTGGATACAGAGGTAGAGTAGGTATCTACGAAGCCTTTGAAATAACTCAAAAAATTCAAGAATTAATCTTGAAAAGATCAACTAGTGCTGAGATTCAAACTCAGGCTCAAAAAGAGGGTATGATTACTATGCGTCAAGACGGTTATCTAAAAGCATTGTCTGGATTTACCACTCTTGAAGAAGTAAATAGAGTAGCAGCTGAGGATGCAAATTAAAATATGAGAATAGAACCATTATTAGAAGAAGTAATTAAGAGAAGGGCATCGGACCTTCATCTTCAAGTTGGTCTTCCTCCTATCTTAAGGATTGATGGATCGCTCGCACCACTAAAAGATTCACAAGCTTTAAATGAACAATCTGTTGAGGCTCTAGTATATTCAGTATTAGATGAAGATCAGAGACAGATATTAAATAAAGATAAAGAATTTGATTTTAGTTTCGCATTCGGGACTCTTGGTAGGTTTAGAGTTAATGCGTTTCATGAAAGAGGCAATTTAGCTGCAGCCTTTAGATTAATCCCTAACTCAATTCCGAGTATCGAAAGTCTAGGTTTACCTAAAATAGTTAATAAGTTCGTAGATTATCCAAGAGGATTAGTATTGGTAACAGGTCCAACAGGTTCCGGTAAATCTACAACCCTTGCTTCTATGATAGATACCATAAATAACACACAGTCTAAACACATTATTACAATTGAGGATCCAATTGAATATACGCACACATCTAAGAAGTCCATAATTGTTCAAAGAGAAGTACATTATGATACGTATTCATTTTCTGCCGCATTAAGATCGTCACTTCGTGAAGATCCTGATGTAGTTTTAATAGGTGAAATGAGAGATCTTGAAACCATAGCATCAGCAATTACAATTGCCGAGACAGGACACCTTGTGTTTGCTACTCTTCATACTAACTCCGCTGCACAATCCATTGATAGAATGGTAGATGTTTTTCCTCCTCATCAGCAAACTCAGATTAGAACTCAGTTATCTAATATATTAATGGCTATCTGTTCGCAAAGACTTGTTCCAACAACTAAAGGTGGAAGAATTGCTGTTGCTGAAATTATGGTAGGTAATGCTGCAGTCAGAAATATTATTAGAGAAGGCAAGACGCATCAATTGGATGGAGTAATCCAGACTGGTGGTGAATTTGGTATGCAGTCAATGGATAAAACATTAGTTGATTTAATTAAGAATGGAACTATATCTTATGATGAAGCTAGAAATGTAGCCGTAGATCTAGATGAGCTAGATAGAATGATGAGGGAATAGACATGCCGTCATATAAATATACAGCTAGAAATGTTCAGACTAACCAGATAGTTAAGTCAAAATTAGAGGCTTCTAGTCAGAAAGATGTCTATGAGCTTCTTAAAAAACAAGGTTATGTTGTTAGCGAAATAAATGAAGAGAACGAAAAATCTGAATTATTTAAATCTAAAAGAGTTAAAACTAAAGACCGCGTATTATTTGCAAGGCAACTTAGTACTCTTATTAACGCTGGACTTCCACTTGTTCAGGCGCTAAATAGTGTTATTGAACAAACTACATCGAAAACACTAAAACAAGTTATTACTGAAGTTACTAAAGAAGTAGAAGGCGGTAAGACTTTTTCTAAATGTTTACAGAAATATCCTAAGGTATTTAATAAAGTATTTATCAATATGATAGCTGCAGGGGAAGTATCTGGAACACTTGATAGATCTCTTGATAGATTGGCTACTCAACAAGAAAAAGATGCCAATATAGTCAGTAAGATTAGAGGTGCTATGATTTATCCGGCTCTTATTATATTTGTTATGATTGGCGTAGTTTCTTTTATGGTAGTTAAAGTAGTTCCTCAAATAAGTGTTTTATATACTAGTTTTCCAGGGACAAAATTACCAATAGAGACTAGAGTGCTTATGAGCTTAGCGAATGTTATAAAAAGTTCTTGGTTGATTATATTGATAATATTTATTGCTGGAATAATAGTGCTTCTCAGATGGATTAAAACTGAATCTGGAAATAAGTTTATAGATGCCGTAAAACTTAAAACTCCTGCATTTGGTAAACTTTTTCAGAAATTATATATGGCTAGATTCTCTAGAACGTCTTCAACCCTATTGGAGGCAGGAGTTCCGTTGCTCCAGGTTCTACAAATTACTTCCGAAAGTGTTAGCAACTACTACGTCGCCAGATCTATAAGAAATGCATCGGATCAGGTTAGAGTAGGTAAATCCCTTGGAGATACATTAAAAGGAGATCCATATTTTCTTCCACTTGTTCCAAACGTAATTAAAATCGGAGAAGAGTCTGGAACTACTTCAGAAATGTTAGCAAAAAGTGCAGACTTTTATGAAAAAGAAGTAGAAGATACTGTAGCAAATATATCTAGTTTGATTGAACCAGTTATGATGATTTTACTCGGGGGAGTCGCAATAATTATAGTCCTTGCAGTACTTCTTCCAATTTATGGTTTAGCTGGATCTGGTGCAATAAATTCAAATGGTTAAATTCCTGTGGATAAAGCACTTGCATAGCATAAGTATTTTGTATATTATATATCCATAATATTAATAAATTTAGCAAAGGGGGCATTTGCAATGTTCAGAAAATTAAATAATAAAGGTTTCACAATAGTTGAAACATTAATCGTGTTAGCAATAGCTGCAACAATTATAATTGTTGTTCTTCTAGCTGTTCCTGCACTACAAAGACAATCAAGAAATACTGCCACTAAAGTAGGTGCTGGAGCAATAGCATCTGGTTGGACTGCAGAGGTTGGTAATGCTAATGGTGGTACTGTTACCGTCACAGGTGCAACGGGATCTATTTTGATGAATAGTTCGCCTTATAACGTAAATTCGGTAATAGTTACTAAGACTGTTGCATTTGCTGCGGGTACTGTTGTAGGATATGGAACTACTTCTGTTGGTGCTACTGCAACTGATAAAATTAATGTTAGCACTATTGCGCTATACACTGGAGCTACATGTCCAACCACCTCCACTGGTACTACTGTTACTCTAGCAGCTGGTACGTCAACTCAAGCTGCAATAGTATACTCAATAGAACCAGCTAGTGTAGGTTGTATTCAGGGTTAAAATCTAAAAGATTAATTATTAAAGGTCGGAAATCCGGCCTTTTTTAATTTAATTTAATTTAATTTAATGTATAATATTACTAGTATGAGTAAAGGTGGGAATAAAGGTTTCACAGTAGTTGAAACATTAATCGTGTTAGCAATAGCTGCAACAATTATAATTGTTGTTCTTCTAGCTGTTCCTTCACTACAAAGACAATCAAGAAATACTGCTGCTAAAGTAGCTGCTGGAGCTATAGCATCTGGTTGGACTGCAGAGGTTGGCAATGCTAATGGTGGTGCTGTGTCAGTTTCAGCTTCATTGAATATTATGTACTTAAATGGAGCAACCTATAGTGCCAATAAAGGTATTAAGGTTTTCACCGCGACTGGCACAGGTGGTACCACAAAGGTAACTTATGGAACACAGTCTATTACCGGTGCTGCTGCCGATGCAATATCTAGCAATACCGTAGTTTTATATACTGGTGTGACTTGTCCTTCACCTAATACGGGTAGTTCTCTTACTATGCAAACTGGTACATCAACTCAAGCTGCAATAGTGTACTCAATAGAACCAGGTAGTGTAGGTTGTATTCAGGGTTAAAATCTAAAAAGATCAATTATTAAAGGTCGGTTATCCGGATCTCATAATTTTTAATTTAATATAATATATAATTAACATATGAGTATTTCTTTATTTTTGTTTGGATTAATATTTGGTAGTTTTATTGGTGCTACTACTTGGAGGCTTCATAAGTATAGAAAAACTCCTAAAAAAATTTATCAGGGTAGATCAATTTGTGAGAATTGTAAACATGAATTATCTCCACTAGATCTATTTCCTCTTCTTAGCTATTTATTCTTAAAAGGTAAATGTAGATATTGTGGTCATAAGATAGGAGGATTTGCACCTTTTATCGAGATTTTTACTGGCTTAGTATTTGTACTTAACTATATTTACTGGCCTTATGGTTTTGAAGGAATTCATATCATATATTTTGCTCTTTGGTTATTAATAGTTGTTGGATTCTTAATATTAGCTATATATGATTTTAGATGGAAGACTTTACCTAGTTCAGTTATATATATAACTGCCATATTGTCTATATTAGGTTTATTAGTGTATATAGTTTCCACTCGAAATTATTCCATCTTATTTTCTAGAATTTGGGGTGTATTGATTGGAGGGGGAATATTCTGGGTAATATATCAGGTATCTAATGGGCGGTGGATCGGAGGAGGGGACGTCAGAATCGGTTTTTTATTAGGTTTAATTGTGGGCGGGCCATTGAATATACTTTTGATGCTCTTTATTTCATCGGTCTCAGGGCTTATATATAGTCTTCCTATGATGTTTTTGAGAAAATTCAATACAAAGACTCAAATACCATTTGGACCCTTTCTTATATTAGGCTGCGTAGTAATTTTTCTTTATGGAGAACGAATCATTTCTTATCTTAAAAACAGTGGTATTTTACCCATATATTAATAATTCTTATGTTATAATTTGATTATGAGTGCAAGGGTATACCCAAGGGGTTTTACAATAGTTGAAGTTTTAATAGTTCTTGGTATTTCTGGAGTTATAATGGCGGCCACACTTCCTTTTATTTCTGGCAAACAGAGCAGCACCCAGTACACAGTCGGAATTAATCAGCTACAAGCTCAAATTTCTAGCTTAATTAACAATATTAGTAATGGAAATATTCCTGCGGCAGGCAGTTATGCTTGCACAAACTCATCTAACACCGTAAAGGTTACTTCTGGTAATGGATCGAATACTGGAGCTTGTCAATTCATAGGCGAAGCGATATATTTTCAAAAATATTCTATGAAGGTTATTCCAATTATTGGATTGAGAGTTAATTCTTCGGGTTTAGTTCAGAGTTTATCTGATGCAAAACCTTGTCCTATGCTTGATGGAGGTACGGATAAATGTAGCAGCTTCGATGGTTCAACAACATACAGCTATACAAACGGTATTATTTTATCTAAGTATAATAGCGAACCAATCTTGAACTCAAACGGGGGATTATTTGCATACTTTACATTAAGTTCCATAGGTAGTTTGGGGCAATTAAACGGAAGTATTTCTGTAGACTCTCTAAATATTCCGGATGTTAATAGTGCAAATATATTCAATCTAATAAACGGCTTAAGTAATTCAAATACCTATAATATACCTTTAGATTTATGTTTTTATAGTTCGACAACGAAAACGAATGGAGTCATAACATTGAGTGCAAACCGTAACCCAGTAGAGACCAAACTAATTAATAACCGAGGACAATGTTAATGAATAAAAATATGAGATTAAGTAATAGCGGTGAAACAATAGTTGAAGTACTAATTTGCGTGGCTCTAATAGCAATAACCATCACTGCTACATATGTAAGCGGAGTTGATACTATGCATAAGATTCAATCTGCTAAAGAAAAGCAAAATGCCGTTTCTTTAGCTAGGAAGCAAATAGAGTTGATAGCATCAGATACAGATACAGCAAAACCTACGTCAGGGACTTGTTTATTGCTTTCCTCAACTATTAGCGAAGGAACATCTGAAACCTGCAATACGACTATTGAATCGATTAAATATAATATATCTGATACGAAAAAGTCTTCGCCAGCCAATACTTATAAAATAGATATTAGCTGGAATGGTTCAACTGGAAGAAACGACGTAAGTATGTATTACATAAGGAAAAATTAAAAACATGAAATCTAATAATAAAAAAGGTTTTACAATTGTTGAGCTACTTATAGCAATAAGTGTATTTTCTGCTTTGTTAATAATTATTGTCTACGCATTCTTATATGGACTGAATACTTTCAGTAAGGCTCAGGTTGTAAGTAAAACGCAGGAAGTATCAAGATCAATCGAACAAAATATAGCACAGTCTTTCTCATTAACAGCTGCAGGATCGTATACATCAATAACTCCTGTCACAAACAACGGGATTACCTCTTATGGTTTTTGTTTAGGACAGTATAGATATAGCTATGTTTTAGATAAGCAATTAACTTCATCAAATAATTACGGTTTGCTTCAGGATACGTTACAGGGTTGTAGTTCTTCTACCTCATCAGTGGATCTGAGCGGTAATCTTCCTACATTAAACACACCAAAACAATTACTCGGAAACAATATGAGAATTAGTAATTTTACAATAACAAAATATACTCCATCAAATATTTCACCGACTGGCTATCAGTTAGTTATGGAAATAGACTATGGCAATAATTTTAAAGCTGGAACCAATGGTTATAACTATCAATGTCCATCGGGAAACATATCTTCTAGTTTTTGTGCAGTAGCGAAAATAGATACAATAATATTTCAAAGGATACAGTAGAAAGGCAATATGAAAATTAAAAAAATATCTCTTAACGAAGAAGGAATAGTATCAATACTTGTAACTATAGTTATGATGATAGTTTTGACACTGCTTGTTCTAGGTCTTGCTCAAATTGGCTTAAGTGATCAACAAAATGCTCTAAATAGACAATTAAGTACAGAAGCATACTATCTAGCTGAAAGTGGTATAAATTATTCTATAAATAATAACTATCCTTCTATTTGTTCAAGTGGTGGAATAATAATTGATAGCACAACTAAGGCTTCAATACCATGTGTTTTGAGCTCAATTACTAATAATAATTTGTATCAGCTTAATAGTGGTCAATCTAAAGTAGTGCCATTAAGTGGAACTGATAAAATAAACTCGATCAATTTAAGTTGGACAGGTTCAAACACTACTGCAATTTCGGTAAATCAATGTAAGAATACTCTTCTAACTATAGTTGTTTCTTGGAATTGTCCATATCCAATCCTTATGGTTAATGTAATATCCGCTGATTTATTACAGTCAGGAAAAAACATAGATACACTATTTAAAGAAAATTTAACAGATGGAATAACTACGTTATATCTTTATCCATACAATGGCAATGGGGCAGGGAATTCTTCTACTATAACTAGCATTAATCAAATAATTAAAGTTGATTGTCATAGCGGGACGAGCTGTTCTGTAAATATAAATCCTGGAAGTATAACTCAGAATCTTCATGAATTTTATTTAAGAATAACTCCAATCTACGGATCCACATCTATCGCATTATCTGGAACAGTTATTAATTCAGGAACAATAAAGAGCAATCAGACAGCTATTGATTCTACCGGCAAAGTCGGCAATACATCTCAAAGACTATATAATAGAATTTCAACCTCTAACACCACTAGCTTGTCGAACCAAGGAAACAGTGATCAAACACCTTTATTTGGAATTCAGACAACTGAAGATTTATGTAAGAATTTCCAGGGCTACTATAATTCTAGTACCGACAATGTATCTAATAAAGAGAAACAATTAGGATCGAACGGCCTTGCTTGCAACTAAATTTTATCTGAATGGAATTTTTCGTGAACTGCTTTTAGGTGGGGGTCTGTAATATGAGTATATATTTGAGTTGTAGAAATATTACTATGACCTAGCATAGTCTGCACACTTCTAATATCGGCACCATTCATGAGTAGATCCGTTGCAAATGAATGTCTCATGGTGTGAGGGCTAACGTGTTTTACTATTCCTGCAAGCGCAGCATATTTTGAAACCATTCTTTGGATACTTCTAGGAGTTAATCTTTTAAAATCTCCAGAGTTATCCATAGACCTAGTACCTGAATATCTAATGAATAGGGGATTAGATGAGTCTGCACGAATTGCTAGGTATTTTTTTAACCAATCTGAAGCTTCATTAGAGATAAATATGGGGCGATCCTTCTGTCCTTTACCTCTAACCATAAACTCCCTTCTTTCGAGATTTAAGTTGTTTCTATCTAGAGAAACTAGTTCACTAACACGTAATCCTGAACTAAAAAGTAGTTCAAGGATTGCTCGATCGCGTATTCCTATTTCACTTGTAGTCTTAGGTTGTTCAAAAATTCTTTTTAGTTCTTCATTAGTTAAAAATGTTACTTGAGGTCTTTTAACTCTGGCTAGTTCTATTTTATCTGGACTAAGAGTTTTTAGGTCTCGCTTAGCACAGTACTTAAGAAAACTCCTTAGCCCAATTAGATGATAATTCTGAGTCGTTTTACTTAGCTCTTCGTCTCTGTTGCTAGCAAGTCTATTTAACCAAAGTCGCCATTTTCTAATAAGGTCGCTATCTATTTCAGACAATTTTATATCTCCGGCATAATCTTCAAGACGGGTGAGGTAGTGGTCGTAATTCCTTATTGTCTTTTGAGATCTATTTTGTTCTATCTCTAAGTACTCCAGGAATTCATTTTTTACTTTATTAAACTGCATATGCATATTATATCAATATTTTGCGACATTAAATTAATTCTGTTAAGCCTTATTTTTCTGTTAAAATTAGTAATTAAATAGAAAGGATATTTTATATGGAGAAAACTTTAGTAATACTTAAACCTGACGCAGTTCAAAGAGGACTAGTTGGTGAAATATTGACTAGATTTGAAAAAGTTGGACTTAAGATTGTAGGAATGAAAATGTTAGTTCCAACTAACGAAACTTTAGTGAAACACTACCCAGATGAACTAGGAGATATTATCGGAAACAAGACTAAGCAAGATTGGGATAAATACGGTGTAGAATATACTGAATCTGCTGAAGAAATTGGAAAGATAATTCTAAACGCTACTCGAGACTTTATGAGATCTGGACCAGTATTAGCATTTGTACTTGAAGGCGGACATGCAGTAGAGGTTGTACGTAAATTAGTTGGAAGCACAGGTCCAAAAGACTCACTTCCTGGAACTATAAGAGGGGATTATGCGCATCTAAGTTTAGGTAGAGCATCAATCGCTAGAAAAGGTGCTGCAAATCTAGTACACGCATCTGGAACAGTAGAAGAAGCAAAAGTAGAAATTGATTTATGGTTTAAACCTGAAGAGTTATATGAATATAAGACTGCTCAGGAGCATCTTACACACGCTTAATGTGAATTAACCTAGCTTTTTATAAATCTAGGTTTTTAAGCCCCCATAGTTCAAAGGATAAAATAACTCCGTCCTAAGGAGAAGCTGTAGGTTCGATTCCTTCTGGGGGCACCAAATTATCTTATTTTTGATACAATACACGTATGTCTAAAGCAATAAAACCAAATAAAAAATACTTTAGTGATCAACTTGATGGAGAAGAGGTGTTATATGTTTTTCGAAGGCATCCTATTGTGATGCGTAAAGGATTAGTTATATCTCTATTATTTCCATTGTTAGGTGTTCTGCCAACTCTATTTAAGCCTACTTTGGGGTTTACTTGGTTCTTTGCCGGTATAGGCCTTGGCATTTTAGCTGGAGGACTAATAATTTTCCCTTACTGGGTAGGTTGGTACTTTAGTGTATTCATTACGACCAATCAAAGGTTTATCCAAATAACTCAAAAAGGTTTTTTTCATAGATCCGTAGCAGATTTATCTTTAAATCAAATTCAATCTATTAACTATGCTATATCTGGAATACAAGAAACTTTATTAGGTTTTGGTACAATAATGATGCAGACTTATGTAGGAGATTTAATATTAAATGATATACATAAGCCAGCACATATTCAGAAAAAATTGGTTTCAATTTTTAGAGATCAAGGAATAGTACCAAGTAATTATCCAGGTGGAAATATAAATAATGAAGAATTTGAAATTGAAGAAATTGAAAATTAAAAGGGTAAAATTACCCAGTAAAATATCTAATCCCTTAAGAAAGGGATCTATTACAGTAGATAAGGTCAATGAGGCTATTAAGAGTGTATCGAATATAACTAACGATACTGTTTCGGATCACCGAGAAGATATACTTTCTACTGCTAGAAAATTTATTTATCCTTTGCAACATTCAAAGCATAAATTCGTTAGATTATCTGTAGGAATAGCTCTAATTGTATTAGTTTCTTTCTTTGCATATTGTTCTATTGAGCTATATGCGCTGCAAACTACTTCAGGTTTTCTATATAGAGTTACTGAAGTAATTCCTTTTCCTGTAGCCAAAGAAGGTGGAAGGTGGATTTCTTATAATAGTTATCTATTCGAACTAAGAAGAAACATGCATTATTACATTACTCAGCAGCAAGCTAGTTTCAGTACTAAAGATGGAAAAAACCAGCTTACTACACTAAAGCAGCAGGCTATGAAGAGAGTAGTTAATGACTCATATGTGTCAACTCTTGCTGATAAAAATGATATAAAGGTAAGCGGAATCGAGATATCTTCAGCTATTAGCACTGTGAGACAACAAAATAAGCTCGGAAATAGCGATCAAGTACTTAGTAATGTATTAAATGAGTATTGGGGTTGGAACATAAATGATTTCAGGAGAGAACTAGGAATAGAGCTGCTAAGCCAGAAAGTTGCCGCCAAATTAGACGCAAACACCACTAATCAAGCTAATTCAGTTGTAAGTTTGTTGAATTCAGGACAAGACTTTGCGTCTGTAGCATCTAAATATTCTCAAGATAGTTCGACTGCTTCTAATGGTGGACAATATGGATCTGATATAACGTTAAATAATCCAAATATTTCTCCTATAGTAATCAATAAACTCTTCTCAATGCAGCCAGGGCAGGTATCGGGAGTAATTAATAGCGGTACTAACTTAGAAATACTTAAATTAATAAGTAAAACAGGGAATAGTGTTAAAGCTGCGCACATTCAATTTAATATTCAGCCAATTGCAAATTATACTCAAAGCTTAAAGTCTAGTAATAAGCCGAGTATATTCATAAATGTCTCTCTAAATTAATTGATTAAACAGACTTTTTTTGATATTATTACCCCTGTATATTTGATGGCTTACTTGGGCTCGTAGTGAAGAGGCCTATCACGTCTCCCTGTCACGGAGAAGATCGCCGGTTCGAATCCGGTCGGGCCCGCCAAATTTAGATATACATAAATCTGCTTATATTAGGCAGATTTTTTTATATATAATAACTATATCGTTTGCCACCTTAGCTCAGTTGGCTAGAGCATCGCTTTCGTAAAGCGAGGGTCATCGGTTCGATTCCGATAGGTGGCTCCATTTTATTAATGATTTAGTGCTAAAATATATTGAGTATATGTTAACTTTATCCAAGAAATTTCTACGAGATCAATATGTCCTACTTCTCATAAGTATTAACTTAGTGTTATTCATCATATCTACGGTGTTTATAATCCTTAGATTATCTAGTGGCCATAGTAGTAGCTATATAGTTCAGTGCAGAGATTGTTCTAATGCTAGCGCAGTTGAGTTTATACCTGGGGGATTAATAGATCTAATTAGTTTTATATTCTTTTCTTTATTAGTTCTATCAACTAGTGTCGTTATTAGTCTTAAAACTTATAATATTCACCGCCAATTAGCTGTTACAGTTTTAAGTTTAGGAATTTTATTACAAGTGTTAACTCTTATAGTAAGTAATTATTTATTGGTTCTTAGGTAATGACAGATATAGAAATTCCTTACGAAAAGGATCGAAAAGGCCACTATAGATTCTTTGAGATTCTACCTGGAGCTTTGAGCTGGGGTATGGTTATTCTTACTATAGCACTGTCATTTTTGAACATTGAATTAATGGTAGTTTTACTTCTTACTTATCTAATAATTTTCTTTGTTAGATCGCTCGGATACGATATTAGGGCAATAGATGGCTATTTAACTATGAAAAGACACATAAAAATAAACTGGGATCAGTTAAATGAAGATCTAGAAAGCGGAATAGTCGATTTTACTAATAAAGAGAGGCCAAAATGGCACGCCAATAATATGGCTAGAATGTTATCTTTCGATAAAATCTATAAACCTAGTGAAGTTGTTCATGTTGCTATGATCGCAACCGTGAATGAAAGCGAACAGGTATTAAGACCGACTATCGAGTCTGTTAAAAATAGCACCCATGGAGCTGAGAATATTATCTTGGTTATAGCATATGAAGGTAGAGCGGGCAAAGTTGCTCAAGATAGAGTTGAAGCATTGATTAAAGAATATAAAAAAGATTTTAAGGATGCATTATGTTTTCAGCATCCATCAGATATTCCCGGGGAAATTATTGGAAAAGGTGGGAATATCACCTATGCTGGACGTCAGCTCGAGAAATATCTAAAAGAAAAAAATATCGACTCCGAGAATGTCCTAGTTAGTACCCTAGATGCAGACAACAGACCAGATAAGAAGTATTTTTCGGCATTAACATATATGTTTTGTGTTGTTCCAAATCCTATAAGGTGTTCATTCCAACCACTTCCTATGTTTACCAACAATATTTGGGATGCTCCTACTATGATGAGAGTAATTGCTACAGGAAATAATCTGTATTACATCGTTCAATCTAAAAGAGCTCATCTACAGAGAAACTTTTCTGCTCATGCTCAATCAATGAAATCTCTTATAGAGATGGATTTTTGGAGTGTCAGAACAGTGGTAGAGGATGGACATCAGTTCTGGAGAAGTTACTTTAGATATGATGGAGACTATAGGGTATACCCCTTGAGCATTCCTATTTACCAAGATGCAGTCTTAGCTGATACATATTTTAGAACTATAAGAGCTCAGTTCATTCAGCTTCGAAGATGGTCTTATGGGGCATCTGATGTTGCATATATTGCTTCTAAGGGATTCTTCCACAAGAATAAGATTCCATTAACAGATAAGTTATCTAAATTATTGCGTACTCTTGAAGGACATGTAACTTGGGCGGTGGGTATATATCTCGTGTTTGGGGCAGTCTTTTTGCCGCATTTCTTCCACCCTCAGAATTTTGCAGCCAACCAGCTACCAATAACAGTTAGTTATATTCAAAGAGTTGGTTTAATTGGTGCTCTAGCTTCAGTGTATATATGCTTAGTTACATTACCTAAGCGTCCTGCTCGAATAAAGCGTCGCCACTCTGTAATTATGTTGTTTCAATGGATGCTAGCTCCATTTACTGGATTTTTATTCGGTTCACTTGCAGCTTTTAACTCTCAGACTAGATTAATGTTTAAAAGATACTTAAGTAAATTTGATGTTACCGAGAAGGCAGTTAGATTATCTAATAAAAAAATTGTAAGTACTAAATCCGATCCTTATTAATCTTTATCGAAATAAGCTTTATAGTAGACTAGGGAAGTGTTATCAAAATTTGATAACGTACTAAATACACAGTTTCTCAAATCGTCTACAAAAACTAGGCCATCTCTAACTATATTGCTCAGTCTAATTAGTATTGTATTAGTTAATTCGTCAGCCTCTTCTAAAGCCCTAGGACGATGTTTTAAGCTTTCATATATAGAAATATATAACTTAGTTCTATTGAAGGGTTCTAAGCGTTTAGAATTATTTCTTGCTAGGGACCATATAGTTGAGTAGTCAGGAGTCTCAATAGTAGAGAAGGTGACATTACATATTTGGCAATTTCTTCTCCTCCAAGTGCCGTTCTTTCTGGCAAGATGCCTGGAGTTCGATATTTTAGTTGAGTTTTTGCAATATATACATACCATATCAATATATTGTCATAACGCTAATGAAAAAGCTAGTGGATAACATGTTTAAAACAGTGGAAATAAAAAAAGCCCTCGACTTTATCGAAGGCTCCAGAGAACTATTATCATCTGTTAATTAGGACGAATTCTGCGAACTCTGTTCGTTGGTTTTGCGGTTTTGATCTCCTCAAAAAACAACTTGAATGCGTCTAGCGCACTTTGTGATTTAATCACTTGCTCCCTTTGTTTAACTGGTCTATGTTATCAAAGATCGTTTCTCGTGTCAAGAATAGAGAAGCTAAGTATAAGCTGTTTGTCTCTGTAATTTACTATGATTGGTGGGCGATAGAGGATTCGAACCTCTCACCTCTTCCACGTCAAGGAAGCGCTCTAGCCAAATGAGCTAATCGCCCGGAGCATCATAATAAATCCTATATATTATATGATTATTAGTCATTTATGTATATATATAATTTATATCAAATATGGTATACAATTAGTAGGTTATTTTATCCCCAGGTTTATTGTCAGTATTACGACATTAATTTACTAGCATTATATTACTATACTTGTTAAGATACTTGTTAAGGTGATGTTTTGACGAGAGGTTTTGACAGGATTATACGTAAAACCTGATTATTGAACGATTAAATGGCATGCGAGATCATTTAATCGTTTTTTTAATGTTATAATACTTCTTGAGCGTTGAAGTGGACTCACTAACCACGGAGCTCCGTTGGGGATTCAAAACGTACGTTAACGTATTTGTAAGAGTATAAAGTTTCGGTGGGACCGCCTTAAATGGCCCGAAACGCGCAAAAATTGAATGGCATGCGAGATCATTTAATTAGGCGCGTTTTTATTATATTAAAAGAGGTTACTATGGAAAAAAATGACAAATTATACGCAATGAGACATTCAATGGCTCATATTTTAGCTACTGCTTTAAAAAGTATCTATAAAGATATTAGTTTTGGAGTTGGTCCAGTTGTAGAGAACGGTTTTTATTACGATGTAGTTCTTGATAACGGTAAAACTATTAGTGATGAAGATTTTCCAGCTATAGAAAAGGAAATGCATAAAATTATTAAATCGGACAGTCCATTCAAGAAAAGCCATAAGGATATAGATGAAGCTATAGAATGGGCTAAAGATAATAACCAGAAATTCAAAGTTGAACTACTTAATGACCTCAAGAGAGAGGGTACTACTGAGTTTAAAGATCTTGAAGCTAACGAGCTAGGCGTAGAGAGTCTTAACGATAGTAAAGTGAATGAAGTAAGTTTCTATACCAATAACGACTTCACAGACCTTTGTAGGGGTCCTCACGCTGACAGCACCGGAAAAGTAGGGCACTTCAAGCTCATAAGAGTTGGCGGAGCATATTGGAGAGGTAATGAGAAAAATGCACAAATGCAAAGAGTATATGGTGTAGCATTCGAAACTAAGAAAGAACTTGATGAGTATCTACATAATTTGGAAGAAGCCAAAAAAAGAGATCACAGGAAATTAGGTCAAGAATTAGACTTATTCGTATCAAGTGATCTAGTTGGATCTGGATTGCCTCTATTTACTCCTAGAGGTACAGTTCTTCGTAACGAATTAGTAAGATATTCCGAGGATCTACAAAGAGCTGGTGGTTTTGAAGCAATTTGGACTCCGCATATAGCAAAAACAGATTTATATAAAAAATCTGGTCACTATGATAAATATCCAGAAAGATTCGAAGCTAC
>Ga0209084_1000068_pt1 | contig 100414 bp, 99 predicted proteins | sample C_130820_MF_Meta_FD_187309 | JGI IMG/M metagenome (GOLD analysis project Ga0209084, IMG submission 187309) | Freshwater microbial communities from Lake Croche, Canada to study carbon cycling - C_130820_MF_MetaG (SPAdes) (version 2) | ecosystem: Environmental > Aquatic > Freshwater > Lake... | reverse complement strand
CAGGCACCAGCGGGTTAGCAGCCGCTGAAGTGCGCATAATTTCGTGAATAACTGGAGTCATTTAGGTAAGTCCTAGGCTGCGAAGATGAATGGGGTTGCTAGACCGATAAGGGCTAGAGCTTCGGTAAACGCAATACCAAGCCACATTGTTACCTGCAGACGAGCTGCTAGTTCTGGCTGGCGAGCGATTGATTCGATTGTCTTTGACACAACAAGTCCCACACCGATGCCTGGACCAATCGCGGCAAGACCGTAGCCTAGAACGCCGAGGTTACCTGATACCTGTGATACCTGAGTTGCAGCTTCTGCTGCCAAGTGAATAATCTGCACTTTATTTTCCTTCCATGGTTTGAATTAGCGGTTGCTAACTCTTTTTGTTTCTTAGTGTTCATCTGCTAATGACAGCTGAATGTAAACAGTCGTTAGCAGTGTGAAGACGTAGGCCTGCAGGAATGCCACCAACATCTCAAAGAGAGTGAAGACAAACCCGAAGGTAAAGGTTCCAACACCGAAGGTCTTGAAGATACCTTCCGAGTTGAAGAAGAAATACTGTGTTGCGCTGAAACATAGCACTAATAGCAAGTGACCAGCAATCATGTTCATCATCAGACGAAGAGCAAGAGTAACTGGACGAAGAATAAAGGTTGATAGGAATTCGATAGGAGTTACCAAGATGTAGAAAGCGGCCGGAACGCCGGCAGGGAAGAGTGCGTTCTTGAAGAACCCTAGACCATGCTTCTTGACACCTGCATAGATGAATGTCCCATAAGCAGCTACTGCCAAGATCAAAGGCAAACCGATAACTGAGGTTCCTGCGATGTTTAGACCTGGGATGATTCCAGTGATGTTCATACCTAGAACAATGAAGAAGATGGTAGTCAGCAGTGGCAGGAATCTGTCACCATCTTTTTCACCAAGCTGCTCATGAGCAATGGACTTACGAACAAAGTTCAGAGCCATCTCACCAAACATCTGGAAGCGACCTGGCACGAACTGCCCAGTCTGGGTGCTCTTACGGAAACGGTTTGACCAAAGCCAGAAAACTAAAACCAAAAGACCGGTAACCAAAAGACGAATCAACATGATTCGGTTTAGTTCAAATGGATAGCCCTCAAAAGCAACTACTTCAGGGTAAAACTCATTAATTGTCGGCGCTTCGAAGCCGCCTTCGCCTTCGGCGACAGGCTTCAGAACTGCACTAAGCAGTGTGAGCGAAGATAACAACAGCTTTTACTCCTGTTTCGGGGCAGGTCATAACCTAACCTTGCGGCGATTTACAGTGCTTTACGCTGCGACATAAGTGCGAGCGATATCTAAATGTTATCAGGAACTAGCAGGGGGAAAACGCCATCCAGCGCCATATTTATCGGAAAGTTAAGGCTTGTCCAAGGTTGCTGTGAGCCTAGCCTTAGAAACAATCAGGGTATCGATAACCAATCCCCCGATAACTGCTGAAACCACCGTGAAGAACACAATTGGCCTAGAGTCATGGGTTAGCCAATCGGACTTGTTGAGGAAGCTAAAACCAATCAAAAACAGGACCATTTTGATTAGCCAGCCGCCAAGAACGGCACCTAGGAAGCCAGCCAGATTGAGCTTTGAACCAATAAGAACACTGAGTGCCGTAAGCGCTGTGAAGAGGAAGGCTGCTCCTGAGCCAATTAGCGCCGCATAAACGCCTGGTAATCCGGTCAACAAGTACCCAACCAATGAGCCCATTAGGCCGATAGCTACTACTAAGGCAGATCCAAGTCGTAAGACTCGGCCAATGACTGTTCCGAGACTGTCAAACATTGAGTGCCTTCCTTCGCTTACGAAATTTAATGACCGCAGGCCAGGCTGTGTATATCAACGAGGATGAGATTGAAATCACCGCAAACAGGACAACCCAGCCTATATCGGTCAGAAAAAGAAGTAAACAGCTTACTGAGACTGATATGGACCAGAAGTAGAAAACAAGAACAGAACCCAAATGACTGTGCCCAAAGTCCTGAAGTCTGTGGTGCAGGTGCTTGCGATCGGCTGCAAATGGAGACTTACCGGCGGCTAGACGTCTAACCACTGCCAGAGCAAAGTCAAGTAGCGGCAGGATCAGGATCGAAATCGGGAGAATCAGAGGTAGCACAGCAGGGACTAAGTCGTCTCTATTCAAAGCTGCTGGGTCAATTTGGCCGGTAACTGTTAGAGCTGAGGTTGTCATTAAGAGACCTAAGAGCATCGCCCCGGAGTCTCCCATGAAAATCTTTGCCACATGCCAGTTGTGCGGAAGGAAGCCGGCACACATACCAATGACGATTGCCGAGATCATGGTAGCTAGGTTGAAGTAGTTGGTTGGAGAAATTTGTTGAGCTAGCAAATAGGAATAGACAAAGAAAACTATTGTTCCGATTAAGACCACTCCAGCAACCAAACCATCTAAACCATCGATGAAGTTCACTGCGTTCATGATAAGTACTGCCAGGAAAACTGTAACCACAAAAGATACGCCGAAAGATCCGACTGTTAAACCAAAAATCGGTAGTGAAACAATCTGCACGCCGTTCCAAGCCAAAACTCCAGCAGCTAAGAATTGACCAGCTAGTTTTAGAGTCCAGTCAAGATCGTAGAGATCATCTAGAAACCCTATGACCATAACTATTAGCGCCGCCACGGCAATAGCAATAATTGGTCCAGGGTCTGCAAAGACAACGTCAAACCAACCAATGGGTGCAGCAATCGCAAGGGAAACCAAGAAACCTAAGAACATAGCGATTCCACCAATTCGAGGAGTCGGAGTACTGTGGCTATCTCTTGAACGGATGTTCTTCGGATAAATCTCATACTTAACCGCAGCTCTGCGAACAAGGTATGTAGTCAGGTAGGTAACAACGAAAGCAATACCCATCAAAAGCAAATAAGCGCGCACTAGTTATCCGAGCTTTCTAGTAAATCACCGACGACAGTCTGAATCTTGGCAAGGCTCAGGGCACCCTGTCGAATTACCTTAATCTTGCCAACAGTTGTGAGCACATTTTTATCGTCATAATTGTCAACGAGTGCTGTTAGATCAAGAATGGTTGATGCCTCACCTTTAGGACTAGGCCCACCATCCAAATAAACCTCAACTGAGTCACCTAGATAATCAAAAGCTTGCTTTGCAGTTGTTGCCGCTGGTTCTCCAGTTAGATTTGCACTGGAAACTGCTAGCGGTCCAGTTTCTTCAATCAGAGCTAAAGCAATCTTGTGATCTGGAACTCTTAGAGCAACAGTCTGCTTGGTTTCACCTAAATCCCAATCAAGAGAAGGTTGTGAACGAAGAATTAGAGTTAATGCTCCCGGCCAAAAAGTTTCCGCAAGTCTTTCAGCGGCATCAGGCAAAACTTCAACAAGAGCTCTTGCCATATTGAGATTTGCAACTAGAACAGGAGGAGGAGACTGTCTGTCTCTTCCCTTTGCATTCAGTAATTTCTCAACAGCTTCAGCTGAGAAGGCATTCGCGGCCAAACCATAAACGGTGTCGGTTGGGATTACCGCCAGCTCGGTTCTACCAAGAGAAACTTTGGCTAAACGCATTCCAGTTAGTAGGTCAGTGTCTACTGAACAGTCAAAAATCTTCTGCACATCTCACCTGACTTTCTATGCCAAAGCTGTGGTTGCCCGGTCTCGACCAACCAAATCCTTATGGGTTCTGACTTGTCGCCACCCTGATGCCAATAGTAGTTCCCGAACTGCTTCTCCCTGCATGTCGGCATGTTCAATGATAAGAGTTCCGCCTGACCTCAGTAATCTTCTGGCGGCTGAGTCAACATTTCTTACGATGTCCAACCCATCTACTCCCCCATACAAAGCAAGGCTAGGGTCATGCAGATGAACTTCAGGATAGATGGGAATCATCTCGTCTGGAATGTATGGCGGGTTGGAAACAAGAACGTCAACGGTTCCATTCAACTCAGGAAAAGCATCAACCAAATCACCTTGGACAAGAACCGCATCAGCAGCAAGGTCAGCAAAGTTCACTCTGGTGTATTTGAGGGCCTCTTCGCTTAGTTCAATAGCAAATACTTTCGCGTTAGGAACCTCCACCGCGAGACTAATGGCAATCGCCCCAGAACCGGTTGCAAGATCTACCGCAATTGGAGACTCTTTTCCTACCGCACGTAGCGCATCAACTGCTAACTGAGTCACTACTTCTGTCTCAGGTCTTGGCACAAAGACACCGGGGCCGACCTTAAGTGTCAGCCTACGAAAATGCGCAACTCCAGTTAGATGCTGCAAAGGTATCCGCTGAGCTCGCTTAGCAACAAGGTCTGTATAAATCTTGGTTTCAGAGAACTCAGCATCGGTAAATGCTTTTGCTTGCAATTTTCCACGAGAGATATTTAGTAAATGCGCTAATAATATTTCTGCATCGGCTGCTGCAGATTCAATTCCAGCTTTGGCAAATGATTCAGTAGCAGATTGGAGAGCAGCTTGGATTTTCATTAGGCTGATTCGCCTAGAGCTGCCAATCTCGCTTCTTCGTCAGCCTGAATAGCAGACTGAACAACTGGCTCTAGAGCACCGTCCATAACCTGGTCAAGGTTGTATGACTTGTATCCGGTGCGGTGATCGGCAATACGGTTCTCAGGAAAGTTATATGTCCTGATGCGCTCAGAGCGGTCAACGCTTTTTACCTGTGACTTACGAGCTGCAGATAGTTCAGCTTCGAGCGCTTCCTGCTGTGCTGCCAAAATACGTGCGCGAAGCACACGCATCGCAGCTTCTCGGTTTTGCAGCTGAGACTTTTCATTCTGCATCGAGACAACAATTCCAGTTGGAATATGAGTGATACGCACCGCTGAGTCAGTTGTGTTCACTGACTGGCCGCCAGGGCCTGATGAACGAAACACGTCGACACGAATTTCGTTTTGGCTAATCTCAACCTCTTCAGGGGCATCGACTTCAGGAAAGACTAGAACACCGGCGGCTGAGGTGTGAATTCTTCCCTGAGTTTCAGTAACTGGAACTCGCTGAACCCTGTGTACTCCACCTTCATACTTCAGATGAGCCCAGACACCTTCAGCAGGGTCTGCTGAGTTGCCTTTGATAGCAACTTGAACATCTTTCACGCCACCGAGATCTGATTCGTTCTTATCAAGAATTTCTGTCTTCCAGTTCTTGCTATTCGCATACTGGATATACATTCTCAAAAGATCTGCTGCAAAGAGCGCAGACTCTGCTCCACCTTCACCGGCTTTGATCTCCATGATGACGTCTCTGCCATCATCAGGGTCTCTTGGTATTAGTAAGCGTCTAAGCTTTTCCGTAGCTTCGTGAAGCTTCTCTTCCATTGCTGGAATCTCAGCAGCAAAACTTTCATCCTCTTTAGCCATGTCTTTGGCCGCATCAAGGTCAGCTTGCATTGCATTAACTGCATGGTATGCCGAAACAATAGCGTTTAGCTCCGCATATCTGCGGTTTAGCTTCTTAGCTAGTGTTGGGTTGGCATGAACCGAAGCTTCAGAGAGTTGAGTTTGCAACTCTGCGTGTTCAGCCAGAAGTGCCTGGACTGAAGAAAGCATTATTCGCCGTCAGATCCTGAAGGAACTGGCATTGACTTCTGAACCATCATTAGGAACTCAACGTTGCTCTTAGTTTCCTTCAAGCGGTTAAGGACTAGTTCAAGAGCTTGCTGCTGTTCTAGACCAGCTAGAGCGCGACGTAGCTTCCAAACAATCTTGGTCTCATCTGGGCTCATCAACATTTCTTCGCGACGAGTTCCTGATGCATTGACATCAACCGCAGGGAAGATTCTCTTGTCAGCAAGTGAACGTGAAAGACGAAGTTCCATGTTTCCAGTTCCCTTGAACTCTTCGAAGATAACTTCATCCATCTTCGAACCAGTCTCAACAAGAGCTGTTGCAAGGATGGTTAGCGATCCACCATCTTCGATGTTCCGAGCTGCACCAAAGAAACGCTTAGGTGGATAAAGTGCAGATGAATCAACACCACCGGAAAGAATACGACCTGATGCTGGAGCTGAAAGGTTGTATGCACGTCCTAGACGAGTAATTGAGTCAAGCAATACAACAACGTCGTGACCTAGCTCAACTAGACGCTTCGCACGCTCAATAGCAAGCTCTGCAACAGTGGTGTGGTCTTCAGCAGGACGGTCAAAAGTAGAAGCAATAACTTCACCCTTAACGGTTCTCTGCATGTCAGTAACTTCTTCAGGGCGCTCATCCACTAGCACAACCATTAGGTGAACCTCTGGGTTGTTTACTGCGATTGAGTTAGCAATGGCCTGCAGAACCAATGTCTTACCGGCCTTCGGAGGTGAGACGATCAAACCACGTTGGCCTTTACCAATAGGTGCAACAAGGTCGATGATTCTGGTTGAGAGTTTGTTTGGCTCAGTCTCAAGGCGTAAACGCACCTGAGGGTAAAGCGGAGTTAGCTTTCCAAATTCAACTCGGTTTGCTGATTCTTCAGAAGTCTGACCGTTGATCGAATCAATTCGAACAATTGCGTTGAACTTCTGACGTCCTTGGCTATCGCCTTCACGAGGTTGACGAATTGCACCAACAACAGCGTCACCCTTACGCAGTGAATACTTCTTAACCTGACCAAGAGACACATAAACATCGTTAGGGCCAGCAAGATAACCGGTAGTTCTAACAAATGCGTAGTTGTCCAAGATGTCTAGAATTCCAGCTACTGGCACTAAGACATCATCCGGGGAGATTTCTGGTTCTGCTTCTTCACGATCATTGTTAGGTCCACGACGACGGTCTGGTCCACGATCGCGGAAACGATCGTTACTGCGATTGCGGTTACGGTTACGGTTACGGTTCTGACCTTGACGGTCGTTACGCTCTGGTCTTTCGCTGTCAACTTCGCGATCGCGCTGAGGTGACTCAGTGCGCGGAGCAGCTTCTGCAGGTGCGGCTTCGGAAGAACTTGTTCTGCTTCGGTTGCTTCTAGCAGCAGGAGCTGATTCGGCAGGCTTTGATTCTGCAGCAGGTGCGTCTTCGGTCTTGCGTGCTCTTGAAGGCTTCTTAGCCTCGGCAGGTGCATCAGTTGCTGGCACCGCAGTGACGCGACGAGACTTCTTTGCTTCTGGTTTTTGGATTTCATCCATTAGTAATAACTCTTTCTTGATTTGCAATCAGTTTCATGTTTGAGGTTGATTGCTTTATGCACGACCCTGTCGTGCGCTAACCGCATGTTTTGCGGGATTTGGTACCAGACTCTTAAAGATAAGGTCTTATTTTCGGTACGTGATAACAGTAGCACCTTTGAAATCAACCGCCAACATTAATGGCTGCCAGAGTGGAAACTTTTCAGCTGCCAGTTTGGCTGCGGCCAGTCTTTGCGCGGGGTCTGAGGCTAAAACCAGCACTGATGGGCCTGCTCCTGAAACCACGGCAGCATGGCCCTCCTGGCGCAAAGCTGTTATGACAGCATCGGTTTCAGGCATTGCGGCAGCCCTATAACTCTGATGCAATCTGTCCTCAGTGGCGGCTAGCAAGAGCTCTGGACTCTGAGTTAGAGCAGCAATCAATAGAGCAGATCTTGAGACGTTGAACACCGCATCATCGTGTGGGACAGATTCTGGTTGCAGTGATCTTGCCAACTCGGTAGACATCTTGTTCTTGGGAACTAATACCAAGGGTGAGACGCCTCTGTGCACAAACAATTTCTTATGCTTAGGCCCATTGTCATCCTGCCAAGCGATAGTTAGCCCTCCAAAAAGAGCAGGAGCTACGTTATCTGGATGACCTTCAAGTTCCGTTGCTATTTCTAGCAGATCTCCAGAACTCATTTCAACCAAACCTTCAAGCAAACCTTTAGCAGCCATAATTCCTGCCACTACCGCAGCACCAGAAGAACCCATTCCCCTACCGTGTGGAATGTAGTTATGTGCTTTTAGTCGAAGACCTGGCATCGGTTGTCTGAAGTGAGCAAAAGTAAAAGCAATCGATTTGACTACTAAGTTGTCATCGCCGGTTGGAACATCACCTTGACCTTCACCAATAACTTCAACGATTGAGTCATGAGCATCAACTGCTTCAACTTCCAATTCGTCATAGTAAGAAAGTGCCATGCCCAAGGTGTCGAAACCAGGACCTAGGTTTGCAGAGGTAGCTGGAACTTTAACTACAACTCTTCTGCCAATAATGGAATTCACTTCATCTAAACGCATTAGTTCTTCTCCAAGCCCAGAAGCTCAGCAACTTCAGCAGCATCTTTAGAACAGGAGGTTGGACTAACTTCATTTCCGTTTTCGTCTTTTAGCGCCCAGCCAACATCTTTCAATCCATGACCGGTAACGGTGACTACAATTTTTGCTCCCGCTGGAACTTTTCCAAGCTTTGAGTTCTTCAGTAATCCTGCTGCACCGGTAGCTGAAGATGGTTCAACAAACACACCAACTTCATTAGATAGGAATCTATGCATTGAGAGAATCTCCGCATCGGTCACAGCACCGAACTCTCCTTGGCTGCATTCCTGAGCACTGAGAGCTAGATCCCAGGATGCTGGGTTACCAATACGGATGGCAGTAGCTATTGTCTCTGGATTCTCAATTGGGTGACCGACAACAAAAGGTGCTGAGCCCTCAGCTTGGAAGCCCCAAAGCTTAGGAACGGTTTTGATTATGCCCTCATTGAATTCTTCAAGATAACCCTTGAAGTAGGCAGAATAGTTACCGGCATTACCAACTGGCATTACGTGAAAATCAGGAGCAAAGCCTAGGCTTTCAACTACTTCAAAACTTGCAGTCTTTTGCCCTTCGATTCGGTCTGGGTTGACAGAGTTGACTAGGTGAACCGCATAATTTGCACTCAAGTCACGAGCAAGAATTAGACAGTCGTCAAAGTTTCCCTTCACCTGCAGGATTGTCGCTTTGTGAGCAATTGCTTGCGCCAACTTGCCTAGAGTGATCTTGCCTTCTGGAATAAGAACCACAGATTTAATTCCAGCTGCCGCAGCATAGGCAGCTGCACTAGCGGAGGTGTTACCAGTAGAGGCACAGATAACAGCTTTCGCGCCATGCGCAACAGCTTTGGTAACAGCCATAGTCATACCGCGATCCTTGAATGAACCAGTTGGGTTCATTCCCTCGACCTTTAGCCAAACATCCTCAGCACCGACTAGTTTGGCTAAAGCTGGAGCGTGCACTAGTGGTGTGCCACCTTCACCCAAAGTGATGATCTTTGTCCCAGCAGCAATATCTAGACGGTCGAAATACTCAGTAATAACACCGCGCCATTGGTTCGCCATTGTTACTCTCCCTCAACTCGGATAACTGAAGTGATTCGTTCAACCGATTCACTGTTTGCAAGTTCTGCAACAACGGCAGCTAAATCTTTATCGCTTGCTTGATGAGTTCCGATTTCTAGCCACGCGACAGTCTCAGCCTCAATCATCTTGGCGGATTGTTCCACTGTTTCAATAGAAACATTGTGAGTTGCAAATACATTGGCAATTTGAGCCAGAACACCAGGTTGGTCGGAGACTTCCAATGTGATCTGGTATCTGGTCTTCACTCTAGAAATAGAAAGAACCGCTAGGTCAGCATGAACAGAATCAGCGAGGCCAGGACCACCGGCAACATGTCGCTTTGCTGCCGAAACTAAGTCGCCCATGATCGCAGAAGCAGTTTGAATTCCACCAGCACCTGCACCATAGAACATCAGAGATCCTGCAGCTTCTGCTTCAACGAAGACAGCGTTGAATGAACCTCTAACCGAAGCAAGAGGATGTTCAAGCGGAACCATAGCTGGATAGACACGAACAGAAATACCCGCTTCTCCACCTGTTCCATCTGCAGGTATTGCCTCACAGATAGCAAGTAATTTGATCACATAACCGTCGCGTTTAGCTGCAGCCATCTGCTCACGAGTAATTTTTGTAATGCCTTCACGGTAAACCTTGTCCAGTGGAACTTCAGTGTGAAAAGCCAGGGAAGCTAAAATTGCTGCCTTCTGCGCAGCGTCATACCCTTCAACATCGAGTGAAGGATCCGCTTCTAGGTAGCCAAGCTTGGTAGCTTCTGCCATTGCTTGTTCAAGTGTCAAACCAGCTGAATCCATTCGATCAAGAATGTAGTTAGTTGAACCATTGACGATTCCCATTATGCGCTTAACTTTGTCACCAGCAAGTGATTCGCGAAGCGGTCTAATAATCGGAATCGCACCGGCTACCGCTGCTTCAAAGTAAAGCTGTGCACCAACTTGCTCAGCAGCATCAAATAGCTCAGTGCCATGATTAGCAAGCAACGCTTTGTTAGCTGTAATAACATCACTTCCTGAGTTCAAGGCCTGCAAGATTAGAGTTCTCGCTGGCTCAATACCGCCCATAACTTCAATCACGATGTCAGCACCAAGTATCAATGACTCTGAATCAGTGGTTAGCAACTCAGCGGGAATTTCGTAATCGCGATTGGCTTTCTTGTCTCTAACAAAGACCCCAGCAAGTTCAAGTTCAGCACCGACACGAGCTGCTAGCTCAGCCTTGTTTTCCAGGATTAGCTTCGCTACCTGAGAGCCAACAGAACCAGCACCAAGAAGCGCTATGCGTAATGGACGATATTCAATCATTGGGGAACCTTTGTCGCTGTTGTATTTAGTCTGGCATCTCTTGCCAGCAAATCTGTCTCTGTTTCTGCTCTTACTAGAAGAGTGGATTGCCCATCCTTGACAGCAACAACCGCTGGACGCGCAAGGTAGTTGTAGTTGCTAGCCAATGAGAAACAATATGCTCCGGTAACAGCAACTGCCAATAGATCGTTTGGGCTAATGTCCGCTGGCAAGAATGCATCTCTAACCACGATGTCCCCCGACTCACAGTGCTTACCAACAACCCTAGAGATAACCGGTTCTGCATCTGATTCTCTAGAAGCAAGTGCTACTGAGTAATCTGCTTCGTAGAGAGCAGGTCTGGCGTTATCGCTCATACCGCCATCGATGCTGACATACTTCCTTGTTGCTGTTTCTTCAACCTTGACATCTTTAGTCGTTCCAACGTTATACAAAGTGATACCAGCTGGGCCGACGATGTATCGACCTGGTTCGAAAGCTAGAGCAGGAATTTCAATCCCATGCTTCTTGCACTCTTGATCAACAGTTTTGGTGATAGCAAAAGCAATCTCTTCGATCTGCATTGGCTTATCTAGTTCGGTATACGCAACACCAAAGCCACCGCCGAGGTTAAGCTCTGGAACTGGACCGGTCTTTAGTAATTCCGCATGCAGAGCAACCAAACGCTTGGCTGCTTCAACAAACCCTTCAACAGCAAAAATCTGTGAACCAATATGTGAATGAAGCCCTAGGAACTGAAGGTGCTTATGTGAACGGATGTTGGCCACCACCTGAGGAACATCAGCGATGGCAATACCAAACTTCTGATCTTCACGAGCAGTGGCTAAGTATTCATGAGTATGAGCATGAACACCAGTGTTCACTCTTAGTCTTACCGGTTGAATTCTGTCTTGAGCGCCAGCCGCAGAAGCAATGCGCTCAACTTCAATCTCGCTGTCAATTACAATGACGCCAACGCCAGCAGCTACCGCTCTACCTATCTCGCTGTGTGACTTGTTATTACCGTGCAGACCAATACGTGATGGTGATATTCCACCAGCTAGAGCAACTGCTAGTTCGCCACCAGAAGAAACATCCAGATATAGACCTAGTTCATCAACCCAACGAGCTATCTCTGAGCAAAGCAGAGCCTTACCCGCGTAGTAAAGCTTGGATGATGTTCCGTACCTATTTGAAGCAGCGGAGAACGCTTCCCTAATTCGTTTGGCTCTGTCGAAGAAGTCTGTTTGATCTAACACATAAAGTGGTGTTCCATATTCACCAGCAAGATCTCCAACCGATACTCCACCAATTGACAGTTGCCCTTCGCTCTCGCGCTTTGCAGTTGCCGGCCAAATACCGTTGGTGAGTTCATTTATGTCAGTTGGCTTTGTTAACCAACTAGGTGCAAACATTTCCCCCACGATTACATCCGCTCCGGCGCAGATACGCCTAATACTCGAAGGCCATTAGCTAGAACTACCGAAGCGGCGTTGTTCAGCCACAATCTTGTTCTATGCACTGGTTCTACCGGCTGGTCAGACAGCGGTGTGACACGACAGTTGTCATACCAACGATGATAAGCTCCAGCCACTTCTTCTAGGTATCTGGCCACTAGATGAGGTGCTCGCTCAACTGCTGAATGAGCCATCACCTTAGGTAATTGAGCAAGCTTGCCAAGAAGCTCCGATTCACTTGGGTGAGTCAGCAGTGCAGGATCAAATTCACTGTCATCAACTCCAAGCGAAACTGCATTGTTTGCTACCTGCTTAGTTCTAGCATGCGCATACTGCACATAGAACACTGGGTTATCGTTGGTCTTCTTTGATAACTGATCAAGGTCAATATCTAACATCGAGTTGATTGAAGATCGAGTAAGAGCGTATCTTGCAGCATCAACTCCAACTACTTCAACCAGATCTTCCATGGTCACCACAGTGCCAGCACGCTTAGACATTCTTACTGGCTGTCCATCTTTAACAAGGTTTACTAATTGACCAATAAGTATTTCTAGGTTCACTCCTGGCTCATCACCAAAAGCTGCACACATCGCCATCATTCTCTGGACGTAACCGTGATGATCAGCTCCGAGCATATAGATTGCTCTATCAAAACCACGTTCACGCTTATCTAGGTAGTAAGCAAGGTCACCTGCAATGTATGCGGCTTCACCATCGCTCTTAATTACTACGCGATCTCTGTCATCACCGAAAGTAGTTGAACGTAGCCAAATAGCGCCATCTTGTTCATAGATGTGACCCAGAGCGCGCAATCTTTCAATCGCTTTTTGCACTGCACCAGATTCATACAAAGAGTTCTCGTGGAAGAACACGTCGAAGTGAACACCAAAATCTTCCAAAGACTTTCTAATCTCTGAAAACATAAGATCAACACCGGCAGCTCTGAAAGTTTCACTTGCTTCTGCATCTGGCAAAGTTGCAGCATCTGGGTGCTTAGCTAAAACTTCATTAGCAATCTGATTGATGTATTCGCCTGCATAACCATCTTCTGGTGCTGCTTCTTTTCTGGCAGCAGCTACCAGAGATCTAGCAAAACGATCTATCTGAGCTCCATGGTCATTGAAGTAATACTCTCTGGTAACAGTTGCGCCCTGTGCTTCAAAGAGCCGAGCTAGCGAATCTCCAACAGCTGCCCAACGAGTTCCACCAATGTGAATTGGCCCAGTTGGATTAGCTGAAACAAACTCGAGATTCATCTTTAGACCCAATAGGTCTGATCCAGTTCCAAAAGCATTCCCTGACAGAACAATCTGTTTAGCTAGCTCGCCAGCGGCAGCCGCACTAAGTGTGATGTTGATAAAACCAGGACCAGCAACGTCTACCTTTTCAACACCCGGTTCCTTAGCCAGTTCAGCAGCTATCAGATTCGCAAATTCTCTAGGATTGCCAGCAAGTTTTGCTCCCCACTGCATAGCAATATTGGTAGCCCAATCGCCGTGGTCTCTGTTTTTGGGTCTTTCAACGGTCACATCGGAGGGCAGTTCGCCTGCAGCTAGCGACCCGCTTGCCTGCAATGAGGCAAGTATGCGCAAGATGCTTGCGGCAATGTCGGCAGGGGTCACTTGAATACCTTTTATTTTGAGAGAAATATCTGTGTTAGTCAGGCAACAGCGCCCGCACCAGTAATGCTCTAAGTCTAGCGAAGAGCCCCTAGAACGCTGAAATGTCTCAGAGGTCGAAGATTCAGCGCTGGTAGTCTGGGTGTATCTTTGAGCCCCCATAGCTCAGGGGATAGAGCACCGCCCTCCGGAGGCGGGGGCGCAGGTTCGATTCCTGCTGGGGGCACGTGAATATAAACGACATACTGCACCCCGAAGCGCTCCTCCAATCCTTAGGTTCTTGGGCTCTAGTAATAGCAGCTTTGATTGTTATTGCCGAAACGGGACTACTATTGGGTTTCTTCCTGCCCGGTGACTCTTTACTTTTTACCGTTGGCCTTTTGATCGGCAGTGGGACTATCGCTTCGCCAATCTGGCTTGCCTGCCTGGTTATTGCTGTATCGGCAGTAATTGGTGATCAGATTGGCTACTTCATTGGTCTAAAGGCTGGCCCTGCTGTTTTCAAGAGACCCGATTCTAAGCTTTTCAGTCACAAGAATGTTGAACGCACTCAAGCTTTCTTCGCAAAATATGGATCCAAGGCAGTTATCTTTGCCCACTTCGTTCCAATCATGCGTACCTTTATTCCGGTTGCAGCTGGTGTTGGAAAGATGTCTTATCGCTATTACCTAAGAAACAACATCATCGGTGCTTTCACTTGGGGACTGAGCGTACCTATGATTGGTTTCTTATTAGGTGGAAACGAATTCATCAAAAATAACGTCATCCTGATTACTTTGGTGCTAGTTGCTCTGTCTTTTATCCCCGTGATTATTGAGATTGTGAAAGCCCGAGTCAGAGGCTCTTCAAATAATCAAGTAAAGAAGTAACAGCTTGTGCTCGATGACTAATCGAGTTCTTTACCTCTGGTTCTAATTCAGCAGCGGTAACTTCAAATCCCTCTGGAATAAAAACTGGGTCGTAGCCATGGCCATTAGTTCCTTTTTCTTCAAAAGCCACCCGACCTGGCCAAGTTCCAGTGAAAGAAATCTCGGTGTCCTCAGTTACCAACGCAATAGTGCAAATGAAGGTTGCTGCTCGATGTTCAGCTGCTATGTCTTTTAGTTGATCAAGCAGTAATCTGCGATTAGCAACATTGTCTTTAGTCCCAGACCAGATGGCAGTGAATATGCCAGGTGAGCCACCGAGAATTTCAACTGCTATGCCAGAATCATCAGCTATCGCAGGAAGACCCGTAAAGGCATTTGCTGCTCTTGCTTTGATAAGTGCATTCTCAACAAAACTAATTCCGTCTTCAACTGGTTCTGGTCCATCGAAACCAACTAGATCAAAACCATGAGGTTCAAGTATCGCTCTTAGCTCTGCAACCTTGCCTTGATTATGGGTAGCCAGAACTAACTTCATGAATTCAGTGAATCACTCTGAAAACGAGTTAGCTCTGCTGTTCCAAGAAGAGCAAGATCTAGCAACTTGTTGAGTTCTTCTCTATCGAAAGGCGCACTTTCTGCAGTTCCCTGAACTTCAACAAACTTGCCTGAACCGGTAACCACCACGTTCATGTCAGTCTCAGCGCGAACATCTTCGGTATAAGCAAGGTCTAGCATTGGCTCACCATCGATTATTCCAACCGATATGGCAGCGATGGAGTCAATAATTACCTTGTTCTTGGCAGGTATGTGGCCTTTAGCAATTCCATAGTTGATGGCGTCCACCAGAGCAACATAGGCACCGGTTATCGCAGCAGTTCTAGTGCCGCCATCTGCCTGCAATACATCACAGTCAATTACGATGGTGTTCTCCCCCAGAGCTTTGAAATCAACTGCAGCTCTTAGGGCTCGGCCAATCAGTCTTGAGATCTCGTGGGTTCTACCGCCAACTTTGCCTTTGATTGATTCACGGTCATTGCGGTCATGAGTAGCTCTTGGCAACATTGCATATTCTGCAGTTACCCAACCTTCACCTTTACCAACTTTCCAGCGTGGAACTCCAGCTGTGAAAGAAGCGGTGCAAAGTACCTTTGTTGAACCAAAAGAAATAAGAGCAGAACCCTCTGCATGCTCACTCCAGTTACGCTCAATGGTTACCTTGCGTAATTGGTTCGCTTCTCTACCGTCTGCTCTAGTCAATTTGTTACCTTTTCTTTAGTTGATCTGTTCAACGGTTTGGACTTCAGGACCGAGGAATCTTTTGGCTAACTTCGCAAAGGCTGCCGCATCCCCTGTGGCTTGGAATCTAAGAGTTGGCGTGGCCAAGTCTCCTCTGAATAAACCATGCTCAGATATAGTTCGATAAACATCCTTAGCTGTTTCTTCTGCTGAAGAAACGAGCGTGACATCATCTCCCATTACGAACGAAAGCGCACCGGTGAGCAAAGGATAGTGAGTGCAACCTAAAACCAAAGTGTCAACCCCCGCTTGCTTGATTGGGGCAAGGTAAGTTTCTGCAAGAGCGATGATCTCTTTGCCGCTAGTGATTCCTCGTTCAACATATTCAACAAACTCAGGACAAGCAACAGTTTCTAACTGCATTGAAACCGCAGCAGCAAATGCATCATCATACGCTTTTGAATTAATGGTGGCTGTGGTTCCGATAACTCCAATGCGACCGTTTCGAGTAGCGGCAACTGCACGTCTAACTGCAGGCTGAATAACCTCAACTACTGGAATGCCCCTACCTTCGGTGTATCGCTCTCGAGCATCTCTAAGCACAGCGGCTGAAGCAGTATTACAAGCAATAACTAAAACCTTTACGCCTTCGTCAACAAGTCGATCCATCACACTAAGAGCTAGAGTTCTAACCTCGTTTAGCGATTTAGGACCATAAGGAGTATTTGCTGTATCGCCAAGATAAATGATTGATTCATTTGGTAACTGGTCGATTATTGCCCTAGCAACAGTTAAACCACCGACCCCAGAGTCGAAGATACCGATTGGCGAGTTATTCACTGGATAAGTCTATTGGCGAGGGTGTTATTCCTGGCCTGAAGAGTCACCTGACTCTTTGCTCTTCATGCCCTCATAAATCTCTTTACACTCAGGACACACTGGGAACTTCTCAGGATCTCGACTAGGCACCCAAACTTTGCCGCAGAGCGCGACAACAGGGGTTCCCATTACCGCTGACTCAACAACTTTGTTTTTCTTCACATAGTGGGAGTAACGCTCATGGTCGCCTGGCTCAAGCGGAGCTAGCTGAGGATCAATTACTGTGATTGGACTTTGTTGGTTCATAACTATCTGATTATGACTTAGCGACATTACGAACCGCTTCAGCGACTCGTTGGGAAACATCAGCGTGAAAAACGCTTGGGACAATATATGAGGCGTTAAGTTCAGATGGCTCAACACAATCAGCCAAAGCCTTAGCTGCGGCTAAGAGCATCTCCTCGGATATCTGGGTGGCCCCAGCATCTAGCAGCCCTCTGAAGAAGCCTGGAAAAGCCAGCACGTTATTAATTTGATTTGCAAAATCGCTTCTACCTGTTGCCACCACCGCTGCAAACTTTGCAGCCTGAGCAGGATCAATTTCAGGATTTGGGTTAGCCAAAGCAAAGACGATGGAATTAGGTGCCATCTTTGCAATGTCTTCAGCTGCCAACAGGTTCGCAGCTGAAACGCCGATAAAAACATCTGCGCCGACCATGGCATCTTTTAGAGTTCCGGTCTTAAGAGATTTATTGGTAGCCGCCGCAATCCAACCAAGTGAAGTATTCGGATCGATATCTTTACGACCGACGTGAATGATTCCCTTTTGGTCTGCAACTGTTGCATGGCGAAGACCGGCAGCAAATAACAGCTTTAGAACAGCAGTTCCAGCAGCACCTGCACCGCTCATAACTAACTCAACGTCTTCGATTTTCTTGCCAACAACCTTTAGCGCATTGCGTAAAGCAGCAAGACAAACGATTGCAGTGCCATGTTGATCATCATGGAAAACAGGAATATCAAGCTCTGCTCTAAGTCTTGCTTCGATTTCAAAGCATCTTGGCGCTGATATGTCTTCTAGGTTTATTCCAGCAAATACTGGAGCAATGGCCTTTACAGTTCTGACAATCTCTTCAGTGTCTTGAGTGTCCAGACAAATAGGAAAAGCGTCGATGTTGGCAAAACGCTTGAACAAAGCAGCTTTACCTTCCATCACAGGAAGTGCTGCTAGCGGGCCAATGTTTCCAAGACCTAGAACTGCCGACCCATCGGTAACAACAGCAATAGTGTTCCTCTTGATAGTTAGTCTTCTTGCATCGCTTGGGTCTTTAGCGATGGCTTCACAAATTCTGGCAACTCCCGGTGTGTATATCAGAGATAGGTCGTCTCGGTTACGGATTGGAAGTTTGGATTCGATGGTTAGTTTTCCGCCGAGGTGAGCAAGGAATGTTCTATCAGAAACTTTACCGACGACAACGCCTTCAATTTTCTTTAGGCTTTCGACAATTTCTGCTGCATGATCAGAATTTCTGCAAGCACAGGTCAGATCTACCCTTACTCGTTCAGCATCAGAGTGGTTGACATCTACCGCTGTTACAGAACCACCAGCTACTTCGATGATGGAGGTTAGTTCACTGACCGCGGTGTTCTTAGCGGGAGCTTCCAAACGAATAGTTATCGAGTATTGAACTGATGGCATCATTGACATGTATTTAGTCTGCCACGACTATTTGGTAAATAACTAGTTATTTAGAAGACGCATCGCCTAATGTAGCGGTGATCTCGATGGTTTCTTTATCTCTGAGGACTTTCAAGGTGACAGTCGAGAAGGCTTCCTTAGCTCGGATAGCAGCAGTCAGTTTGGAAGAGCTGTCAATTGTTTGACCGTCGCAACCAATTACTACATCCCCTACCTTTAGCCCTGCCTTTTCAGCAGCACCTCCAGCAGTTAGCTGTTCAACCTTCGCGCCGACTGTAAAGGACCCTTTACCTTCAGAACTTGGTTGGTCTGAAACTAGCGCGCCGAGTAGACCATGGCTTACTTTGCCATCTTTGATTAGCTGAGTTGATATTCGCTGAGCCACATTAGACGGAATAGCGAAACCAACACCGATGCTGCCAACTTGGGCTGATGTTGAAGTTGCAGAGGCAATTGCAACGTTGATACCAATCAATTGGCCTTTGTCGTTAATTAGGGCACCACCAGAGTTACCTGGATTAATTGCGGCATCAGTCTGTATGACATCTAGGTTCACAGGAGGTGCAGAACTTCCGGAATTCCAAAGTTCGAGGCTTGATCCACCATCTTTACGGACCTCGGAAGACTCCACCTGAATCGTTCGATGCAGTGCTGAGACAACACCTGCTGTAACGGTTGCGTCATAACCAAGAGGCGCACCAATAGCAACTGCAGAATCACCAACATTGATAGTTGAACTGTCTGCGAATTCGATTGGGGTAAAACCTGATCCTGCAGCCTTTATGACGGCAAGGTCATTGGTCGGATCAATCCCGACTACCACTGCTCGATAGATCTTGTCGGCACTAGTTTTAACCTCAATGATTACCTTTGATGTTTCACCATCGATTGTCACTACGTGGGCGTTGGTAAGAATGTATCCATCGTTTGAAAGAACCACACCGGAACCGGTCGCTCCACTACTTGATGAAGAAACTGAAAGAGTAACTACAGAAGGCAAAGCTTTTACCGAGGCTCCAGTAACCCAATTGACACTGCCTGGGTTGTTGACCACAACCTGCTGAGTGTTAGTTAAGAATGGAACACCGCCACCATATGCATAAATGCCTACGACTGCGCCTAGGACTGGGCCCAAAATCGCAACGAGGATTAGACCGAGGCTGGCTGATCTTGTTTTAACTCGATTTTCATAAACATCTTTGTTTTTGTCTTCCAAGGTGAAAAGTTCGCCTAAGAACTGTGTGCTGTAGTGACGCTTATTATCAGCCATTGTCCATTACTCCCAAATCAAATGCTCTTGTTGCAAGGCTATGCAATCAACTTCATAAGTTTATGAAACTCTGCTGAGATTTTTCTGAAAGTCAGCAACCCCAAGCAACTACGCCAACTTGGCATGGACCACTGACTAACCGAGGTATCTCCTTACTTTGATTAGGGGGCTCAGGCTTTTCGCTGATTTGGAGCGTTACAGGAACTGCATTAACGGTTATGTTCGGTTGAACTCTCCGCCAACTGGTTATCCCAGTGAAGAGATACTCCACGGAAAAGCCAACCCTTAGGCCTATTTGAGCCAAGCCAGCTCGGTCGGCAATCCATCTGATCTTTGCTGTACCGAACACCTTTTTACTGGGCAAGATTTGCCAAGAGAAATCAACCGGCTTGAATCTGACTTGAAGTGACAATGAAAGCAACTTTGATTGAATCTGTTTGGCTTTGGTAGTTGAGCTCAAAGGAATTGTTGACCCGAGCACAAATGGAGCCTTTGCATTCACCAGAATTCTTGGTGTATCAGGCTTGAACTGCTTGAGCGCTGATTGAATTCTGACTGTTGAAGGAATACCCACATTCACAATAGTTATTGGTTGCCCAGGTGGGTAGAGGCTCCAGCAGCCAACGTGTCCGGATTGCAACAATTGGATAGTTAGATCTGGACTCAATCCATTTGGATAAATCAGACACCTCGGTGCGGTCGGATTTGAACCACCGATTACCAAAGTTAGTGATCCATTAGTTCCAGAAATGAGTTGAGCTCGGCTAACACAGACACTTAACTCAGAAGAACTAGTTATAGCTCCAACTGTGGTGCTATTTGAGCCAAATGAACCAGGACAACTTGAGCCCATGGCCCAACCGCTTAGCAGAGCAAGGGAGGCTAAAACTGGCATTTAGTGAGAATAGCCATAATCCTCAGCGCCGATATGCCCTCTCCACAGAAGTAAAAAACCCCGACCGAAGTCAGGGTTTTCTTTTTGGTTGCGGGGGCAGGATTTGAACCTACGACCTCCGGGTTATGAGCCCGGCGAGCTACCGAACTGCTCCACCCCGCGGCGAAGTTTCAGTCTAACACGACTACAACTATTTTTCACTGGCTGCGATAGCAGCTTCAATGGCAGCCTTCAGTCTCTTGTCAGCCTTCCCAAAGGCAGTCCAGTCTCCAGCTTTCATGGCGGCATCCTTGTCGAGCATTGCTTGCTTAGCGGCAGCCAATGCAGCAGCAAGTTGCTGAGCTTTAGTTTGTCCAGGATCTACTGGGGGTGGATTTACGCCACCTGAACCAGAATTACCATCAAAGAGAGCATTAAGGGCAGCATCTAAGTTATCTTCAAAGGCAATCTTGTCTCCGAAAGCAACAAGAACCTTTTTCAGAAGTGGAAAAGAAGTCTCTCCAGTTGACTGAATGTATACCGGTTGAACATAAAGCAATCCGCCTCCGATTGGCAGAGTCAACAAGTTACCGTTTAGAACCTTGGTAGATCCTTGACGCAGAATATTGAGCAGCTTTGAAACTTCGCTGTCAGAGTTGAAGTTATTTTGTACCTGACCAGGTCCAGGGACGATAGTTGATCTTGGCAAAGTCAGCAATCTGAGTTTTCCGTAGTTGCTAGATATCTTTCCAGTAACACTTCCAGCGTCAGAGTCAGCAACAAAATAGCCAGTCAGAACATTTCGAGAGGACTCTCCAGTTGATCTTGGGATAAATGTTGAGTAAATGGAGAAAGAAGGCTTCTTCTGTCCAGGAGCTTGCAGGGTTAGATAATAAGGGGGTTGCAGTGGACCAGTTCCCTGACCCTGATCAACAGGATCATTTGGTGTCATCCAAGCATCTTGCTGGGAGTAGAACGCGCCAGCATCAGCTACGTGATACTGCCCCAGAATTCCTCGCTGCATCTTGAATAGATCGGCTGGGTACCTTACGTGACTTAATAGTCCACCAGACATTTCAGAAACAGGCTTTACAGTATTTGGAAAAATCTTCATCCAAGTCTTTAGAATCGGATCTTCCGCGTCCCAGGCGTAAAGCTTCACAGAGCCGTCATAAGCATCAACTGTGGCTTTCACAGAGTTACGAATGTAGTTGATTGAACCATCCGGAATGTTCGCTGTTGTTGAACTGTCAGCTATTGCGCCACCTAAACTTTCAGCGCGAGAGTAAGGGTAATTAGCCGAGGTCGTATAACCATCAACAATCCAGACGACTTTGCCATCGACAATAGCTGGATACATGTCTGTATCGAGAGTTAGATATGGTGCAACTTCTGCAACTCTCTCTCTAGGGCTTCGATGATAGAGAATTTGAGACTTGTCAGTCACCGCATCCGAAAGCAAAATCTGCTCACTCTGGAATTTCATCGCATAGGCAAGACGTTTAACAATCCCATCAAGGGTTGGTCCGCCACTACCTTGGAAAGTAGTCATGGTCTGCTGATCAGTAGTTCCTGCACCTCCGGCTGGATAGTCAAGCTCTCTGTCGGCTGCACCCTTAGGTGCACCAACAATCGAATACTCAGGAGATTGCTCACCAAAGTAAATACGTGGCTCGTAATCACCTAGGGCACCATTTGCAGTGATACCTGCTTGCAGGAATACCGGTTGACCATCAGTGGAACGCTTATTTCCGTAAGCTGCTACCAAACCATAACCGTGGGTGTAGACAATTGTGTTGTTATACCAAGACTGTGAGGTTCCAAGACCCGATTGGTTTAATTCACGAACTGCTAGAACGGTATCTTGAGTCTTACCATTTATGGTGTATCGATCCACATCTAGGTGATTCACAAAGTTGTAATACTGACGATATTGCTCAAGTTGTTTGAACGAGGCGCTAACAAGGTTAGGGTCAATAATTCTGATCTGAGCTGCTGTCTGAGCATCTTTCTTTAGAGCACCGGCAGTAGCGGTGGTCTTTGCGTCATAAGCAATGGTCTCAACCTTGTCGAGACCATAGGCTGCCCGAGTAGCTTCAATGTTGCGTTGAATAAACTCAGCTTCAAGTGTTCTCTCATTTGGAACCACTTGGAAGGTGTGAACAATGCCCGGCCAGACTCCAGCGAGAAGAATTGATGTAACTAGCATCAGAGCAGTTCCTAGAATTGCTAAACGCCATTTGGCAATAATTGCAACAACAATAAACAAGAAAGCAACTACGAAAGAGATTGCAGTCAAAATCTGGGCTGCTGGAATTGCGGCATTGACGTCAGAGTAGGTAGCTCCTGTAAATAGCCCACTAGGGCTAGTCATGGTCTCATACTGGCCAAGCCAGAGGTTACATCCCAAGAGCACCATAATCAATGCGGCCAAGATTGCGACTTGAATTCTGGCAACTTTGCTTAACTGCGAATTACGGCCGTTGAATTTGATGCCACCGTAAACCAAGTGAAAAATAATTGTCGGAATGAGCGAAAGCAGAATGACACCAAGCAAGTAGCCAACCAACATTAGGTAAAACGGCAAATCGAAGAGATAGAACCCGATGTCTAATTTGAATTGGGGATCGAGAACACCGGTGTAGCTGTGATTAATGAATGTGTATACAGTAGGCCAGTCAGAGCTCTGAGACATAGCAAGGAAAATAGCTATTACGACTGGAACGACAATTAATAATCTGCGACGCAGTCTGTCGAGAACTGCTCGATACTCCCCTAGATCTCTGCCAAAAAAATCATTCTTTGTTACATAGATTGGTCTGAATCTCCAAGCAACAAAGATGTTAACCCAAATTACAAGACCTGCGAAAATTGCGGAAACAGCAAAGACAGTGACCTGAGCATAGATCTGGGTTGTAAATACACTGACATAACCGAGTTGGCTAAACCATAGAACATCGGTATAGACACCTGATGCGCTAATTAGAGCAATTGCAAGCACAGCAACAATCGCTAACGATATGAGAAGTGGTCTTCTTCGCTTTGAACTAATAGTGGATGCCTGTGTCATTGTTTTCCTTTATTTTGTGCAGGTAGGTAGCTTCGTCGCATCCCCACCTGATGAGATTACCTTTAGTGCGTCTAATGAATCTTGAATTGTTGAAACCTTTATAACGCTAATACCTTTAGGGATATGATCCGCGACCTCGTCACAGTTAGCACTTGGAGCTAAGAACCACTTAATTCCAGCTCTTGAGGTTCCATACATCTTTTGGACTATGCCGCCAATTGGTCCAATATTGCCCATTGAGTCAACAGTTCCGGTGCCAGCTATGTTCTGACCTCCGGTCAGAGACCCAGGCGTGAGCTGGTCATAGATTGCCAATGCCAGCATTTGCCCACCACTAGGACCGCCAACATTGCCAACTTGAATATCAATCTTGAAGGGAAACTCTGGAACGGCTGAAATATAAACACCCATGCGCCAGTCTCCATCTACCTTCTTTGGAGTGACTCTCAGAGTCATTGGTTTCGATCCACGGATTATTTCTAGAACCACCGGAGTTTTACCTTTGGTTTCTTGAACCAATTTCTTTATTTGATCGATGTCGGTGACCTTCTCACCCTGAACACTAATAACTTTGTCCCCGGCTTTTAGAATCTTGCCGGATGGACCTTTGAGGTCAACAAAGGTAACGGCCTGATAGCTCTCAAAAGGAATCTCTAAGAGATTCAAAGCAGTAGCCTTAGCGTTTGCTTGTGCATCAAGCATCATGACATCAGATTCTTCATCTAACTTTGCGTCGTCCCAACCAGCTGGATAGACATCTGTTATCTTGAGAATTTTCTTTGATTCGTCAAGCTTTGCTAAACCAACTTCTAGCCACGATGCTCCTTTTACCGAGGTGCCCTGCAAGGTAACTGTCAACATGTTTAAAGAACCAGTGGTGGGATAAGTTTTGCGGCCCTGTATAGACACCACCGGTTTAGCACCAATAGTTGAAAATAAATTGTAGACAGGGCCTGGCTGCTCAACGAGGTAAGGAGTTGGTGCAATGGTTACAAATGCCACTCCACCAATGAATACAAGACCAGCTAGCCAACTAATTATTCGCTTAGTGAGGCTTCTAGGTTTTTGACGGTGTTCAAAGAGGGACATTAGTAAAAGCCTAAGTGAGCGGGAGATTAGTTCCCGATTTGACTCTGGCAAAACTCTGTAAGTCAAACGCTAATGGCGAACAATGGGCCTCTCGGGTAATGGTTTAGGCAGAAACGGCATACTTTATATTCATGACCGATGAAAATGGCAACCCAAGTTCTGCCCCAGACCCTGAGGAGATCCGTCGAATCTGGGAGCAGATGATGAGTCAGGGATTTGACCCTGAAGCGCTAGCTGCGGCTGGCGGGTTTGATGGCAGTCCAGAGTCTCTAAAGAAACTCTTCGCCAACATTCAAGGTGCGTTTTTATTACCGACTCCTCCTGAAGATGGTTCTGGAGTTAACTGGCAAGCAGCTGGAACAAAGGCTAAAGAAATTGCAAAAGTTGGTTCATACAGTCTGGACGAAAAAGATCGCAAGAATCTGAACGATTCCATTGGTATTGCTAACCTGTGGCTTAATGAAGCAACTGGAATATCTGAAATATCAATTGAACCAAAGATCCTGAGCAGATCACTTTGGGTAGAAGACGCCTTACCGCTATTTAGAGCATTAGCTGAACCAGTGGCAGATCGAATGAATCGCAGCCTCGGCGAAGCAATTCAATCGCAGCTGCCGGAAGAGTTTGCAGAAACTCTAAAAGGTGCAAGTGAAATCATGCGTTCTGCTGGAGCCATGATGTTTGCTATGCAATTGGGTCAATCGCTCGGTCAACTTTCTCAAGAAGCGATAACCGGAACTGAAATTGGTTTGCCAATCTACATCGAACAGCGCCCTGCTTTCATTCTGCAGAATCTCGCAGATTTTGTAAAAGGTTTAGACCTAGGTCCAGACAGCGATCAGATATACATTTACATAGTCCTTCGAGAGTTAGCTCACACTAGATTGTTCAAACACTCCAAGTGGTTGAGAGAAAAGGTTGTAGCCCAAATACGCGAATATGCTGCTGGTATTTCAGTTGATACTGAACGCATGCAAGAGCTCGGTGAAGGATTTGACCCTGCCAATCCTGAAGAGATACGAATTGCACTTGAATCCGGAGCATTCCTTTCAGAAACATCTGACATTCAAAATCTTGCTCTGGAAAGAATTGAAACAAACCTAGCCCTGATCGAAGGTTGGGTTGATGCAGTAACTACTGAAGCATCGAAGCGTTTGCCGAAAGGTGATGCAATTAGAGAAGCAGTTAGAAGAAGACGTGCCACCGGCGGTCCGGCCGAACGAACTTTCCAGACTCTGGTTGGACTAAGTCTTCGACCAAAGCGATTAAGAGAAGCCGCCGTGCTCTGGCAAAGAATTGGTGAGGCCGTTGGAAACGAAAGAAGAGATGCGCTCTGGGATCACCCGGACCTGCTACCAACTGACAAAGACATCGATGAGCCAGATAAATTTATTGCCAAGCTAAAAAGTGATCTTGGTATTGGGGATGCCATGGACCAAGCGCTAAGAGACCTACTAGACGAGTAGCTGTGTAAAAGTTCGGCAAGAAAACAGTTAAAGCTGAACAATACATTTCATGCCCTATCGATTAAATCAAGCTCAACCTGTAACTTGGCGTGACCCGAACACATTGCAAATCGGCTTAGGTGCATCAAGCATCCAACTCCATGAACTTACTCTCGAACAACAGCAAATTGTTGATGCCCTCTACAGCGGAGTTGTGGCTGGTCAAGAGAATGCAGTTGATTCCATTCTCAAAGCCAACGCTGGAGAAACAGCATCCCTGATAAAACGTCTTGGGCCTGTCCTAGAAAACGAGCCACCCAAGCAAATTGATGTGTTTGGACCTTGGCAACAATTGGCGTTCGCTGAGATAGCGAGGGCAGCTCTGGATTACGAAGTCAACGGAGAGATGGTTTTAGCTGAGCGCTGGCAGAGAAACGTTCACATAGATCAACTGGATAAATCAGGCTGGCTTATTTCCAGAGCGTTACTAGCCAGTGGAATAGGGACAGTACTCACCCACGATTCTGGGAAAGTTCTTAACACTGATTTAGGAGAACTCGGCTTTCCCAGAGAAAAACTTCACTCATTCAGAACTACCGCAGCTTCAGAAGTACTGCAAAACTTCGCTTTAGCTAAATCAGATAAAGCAAGATTGCTTATGCTGCCTAATCCACCTATACGCGATGTCAAGGTTTCCTTTGCCATAATTGTTGGGCACTTAGCTTTAGATCCAACAAAGTATGCGAGATGGGCAAATCGAGATGTACCGCACATTGCAATAATTTATCAACTTGATTCGATAGAAATTAGTCCGATCATTCAACCTGGGATTTCCGGCTGTTTGAATTGTTACCAGCAAACCAAAATTGATGAAGATAGCAGTTGGGCTGTACTCGCAAGTCAATTGCTTGGCCTGCCTCGTATGCGCGATGACAGCGCTTCACTGCTAACCAGCAGCGGCCTGGCAGTAAAGCTGATTCTTAGATTTCTCGATATCGAGGCTGGCTTCCAGCTTAGAGATGACAACCTTGATTTGGCTTTGGGTTATCGAATAAACCAGATAGATGGAGCAATCAGCAGAATGAAATATGAGTTTCACTCTGAGTGCTCATGTCAAACGGCTGGTTGAGCTAAACCGATAAAGCGAGATGGAGACCTAAGTCTTGAATCGGTTGCATCAGCTCTATGCCAAGTGATGTTCAGACTGTCCTTCGCTCTAGTCAGTGCAACATAGAAGAGTCTCTGCTCCCCTGCTATTTGTGAGTCAGATTTGGCATAACTGATTGGTATGTAACCTTCGTTAGCGCCAACAATAAAGACAAATCTGTGTTCGAGTCCTTTAGCCGCGTGAATGGTACTCAGGGTGATGCTTTCCTTGGTTGGTTCATGCTGAGACCTGGTTCGTTCCTCTAACTCATTTGCAAAGTTCTGCATCGTTGAACCAGGTGGTAATTCTTCAGCAATCTGCACGAATGAATTCAATGCTTCCCAAATTTCTAGTTCGCTGCCGGTCACTTCTGGAGCAATGCTCTGCCAGCCAAGGGATCTAGCAATTGCTGTAACGCCCTCATACATATCTCTTTGCTTGGGGCTAGCGGATTCTGCTCTAACTAATCGGACTGCTGACATGATCTCCGGTCTATTGAAATAGCGCTGACCACCACGAACCTGATACTCAATCCCGGCATTGCTGAGTGCGTTCTCAATGAATTCCGATTGGCTATTGATTCGGTAGAGCACAGCTATCTGAGATGCCTTTACGCCATCTCGTAAAGCAAGACCTATGCGCTCAGTGACCCAGGCACATTCTTCATCTTTTGTTTCAAATCCCCTAAGCTCTGGCACGACACCGCTTGGTCTAACCGCTTCAAGCGGTTCAAGATTTTGATTACCCCTCACTCGGTTGGCTATAGCAATAATCTCTGGAGTTGATCGGTAGTTCTTAGTTAGGTTAATTGTTGTGGCATCTGGGTATCTAGATTCAAAGTTTTCAAGGAAGAATGCGCTAGCGCCGGTGAAGGAGTAAATAGTTTGGTTCGGGTCACCAACAACACAGAGGTCAGTTCTATCCCCCAGCCAAGTGTCAAGTAATTCTTGCTGCAAAGCAGAAATATCTTGATACTCATCAACTGTGAAGAAACGATATTGCTGATGGACGTGACTTAGCGCTCTAGGTTCAGCTTTCAGCATCCCGGTGCAGAGCAGTAGGACATCTTCCCAGTCAACCTGCTTAGCTTTTACCTTGGCTTTTTCATAGGCCTCTTGAATTTCATAGTTTCTGATTGGTGCCAGTCCTGTAATTGCTGGACGTTCCGTTATTCGATCAAGATAATCTTCCAAGGACAGCAGACTGTACTTTCGCCATTCGATTTCTGAAGCCAAATCTCTAATGGTGTTTGGATCTAGGCGAATTTTCAATGATTCAGCGGCTGCACCAATTGCCCTCGCTTTGGATTCCAGAACTCGAGGAGCTTCAATTCCAAAAAACTCTCGCCAAAAGTATTCAACCTGAGCAAGCGCTGCAGCGTGAAATGTTTTTGCACCAACTGATTGAACCCCAAGCTGCCTTAGCCTCCCTCTAAGTTCTCCGGCAGCCTTATTGGTATATGTCAACGCCATGACTTTTTGCTCGGTGTAATCACCTCGAAGAATTCCATAGGCGATACGGTGAGTGATTGTTCTAGTTTTACCGGTTCCAGCACCAGCAAGAATTACTGTTGGCCCATGCAGAGACAGCGCAGCTTCACGTTGCTGCTCATCTAGGGCCTCGAGAATATCATCTGCTTCGTATGCCATTAGCGGCTCTCTAGTTCTGCTGCCGATTCAATACTCTCGCCCAGCCAATGTTCAATTAGTGCTCTAGCAATTGAAATCCTGGTCGGTAAAAGAATGTCCTTGGCTTCTGCTTTTAACTCAGCTCGGGTAAACCAACGCAATTTGGAGATTTCAATGCCGTCAGGCTTAATGTCTTCTGCCTTGTTATCTGCTGAAACCTTTGCAGTAAAACCGAGCATCAAAGAATATGGATATGGCCAAGCTTGTGAACCGAGATAAACCGGATCGGTAACCAGCAAACCACTTTCTTCTAGCATCTCTCTGACAACTGCCGATTCCAAAGATTCTGCAGCTTCAACGAATCCTGCGAGCACTGACCAACGATTCTCAGCCCACGAACCTTGTGTGCCTAAAAGAATTCTGTCTTGTTCGTCAATGATGCTGACAATTACTGCGGCATCAGTTCTTGGAAATAGTTGTCGGTCCTCTTGACTGCACATTCTTGACCAACCACCCTGAGCCATGATGGTGACCGCTCCACAACTAGGGCAATACTGATGTGTCTCATGCCAGTTGTGAATTGCAAGTGCTTGAGAAATTAGTGCAGCATCTCTAGGGGTCAACCCGGCACCGGTTCTGCGTAATTCATGCCAGTTGGCTTCATTAGGCTCAATTGAATTAGCTGCATTATCTGAAAGCACGGACAGCACTATTGCTGTTCCTATTGGTTGCTCGTTAGAAGCAGTTGTAGTTCTGCCTAAATAGACCCGATACTTTCCCGCTGTCGAATCCTCGGTAGAAAGCAATCGCAATGCCCCATCGGAGATCAAAGTCTTACCATTGTGCAGAACTAGAATCCGAGTCTCAGGTTCTAACCAGAGTTGATCAAAGAGCTCTGCACTGTCTCTCGCAGCCCCATCGCGGTCGATTATCGCTTGGGCCAGAGGCAGGTGCAATGGTGTGGTCATGAGACTTTTCTCTTAAGGTTATGAAAGTATGCGTGGCGATACTCAAGCAACTGGCGGTTCTTGTCTAACCTGATTTGCATGGGTAAACCTTCCTTGATTTTAGCGGCGCTAGCAGCCGACGCTCTCCCTGGTATTCGCTTCGTATCTGTCCAGGACCTTGCTGACTACCAACCAGAGGTGAAGACCCTGGTTCTAACCACTGAAGATGGCCGACAGGTTCTCCTAAAATCCCCAAGAACAGTATCGGCGGCTACCACTATCGGCACTGAAGTCAGAGCCTTGCGGGTGCTCAAACCGGTATCTCTGCCATTTCAGATCTCGGCTCTTTTGGGTGAAAGTTCAGCTAAAGCTGAACGTAAGGCTTTTCTTTTTGACTATGTAGGTGGCAGAGAAATCAACCTTGGCTCTGTTAAGCCTGAAGATCCGATAGTCGCAGCTGTTGCTTTGGCGATTGCAAAAATACACTCCATTCCAACCGCATTAGTTTCTGATGCCGGCTTACCGGAATATGTTCCAGCCCAGAGCGTTAAGGAGAGAGTTGCTGAATTTGATCGAGCAATGGACACCGGCAAGATTCACCGTGATTTGCTTGAGCGCTGGCAAGTAGCCCTTCTTGACATCAACCTCTTCCGCTATCAACCAACAGTTGTTCACGGTAACCTGCTGAGCCAATATCTTTTAACTGACGGCAACGACATCACAGGTGTAACCGACTGGGCTAGTTTGTCGATTGACGATCCCGCTGTTGATTTGAGTTCACTTTATGGGGAAGCAAGTCCAGAAGTAGCTGCTGCAATCACCCTTGCCTACGAAGGATACCTGCGTGCAGATAAGAATCTCCGTCAGCGTGCAAACCTATACTTTGAACTTTCTCTGGCTAGCTATCTGCTCCAGACAACAGAGTCCGGCACCGAGGATGAAATTGCTGAAGCAGAGGGAATCTTGGCTAATCTCCTATCTGACCTACACGCCGGCCTGCTTCCTTCTTTGACCCCAACCGAATTTGCTGTAAGTGCGTCTGAGGTCGTTACCCCGATTTCAGCTGCATCCAGCTTTACTAGCCCAATAGCGGTTGTCACTGAGAACATTGAGGTTATTGACCTGTCCCAGCCTGAAAATCCGAAGCCTGAAGAAGGACTGTTCTAGTAAGGCTTATCTGATTAGCCGTTTTGGCGTAATCTAGTGGTGAAAGAAAGAAGCATCATGGAAATCAGAATTGGTTTAAGAAACACCCCTCGGGAGATTGCCTTCGAATCTAAGCAGACTGCTGCTGAAGTTGAGAAGCTAGCCTCCGAGAGCATCAATTCTGATTCAAAAACACTAAAACTTGTCGATGACAAAGGTCGCATCTTTATTGTGCCAACCGATGCTTTGGCTTACGTTGAGATCGGTGCAGAAGAAGCCCGAAGAGTTGGATTTATTGCCTAATGATTATTGAACTGGTTTTCATACTTATTTATGGATCAATCCTTGGATTGATGGCCCCATACATTCTTCCTCGTAACGAGAACGTTGGAGTGCTCCTTGCCCCAGCAATTGCACTTACCTACGGTTTTCTTTCTTGGACAATCGCAACCTGGTTTGGCCTTAGCTCAAGTGACTATTGGATTTGGTCAATCTCAATGCTTGGAATGCCAGCAGCAATGATTATTGGCGTTCAGGTTATTGCTAGGAGAAGAATCAACCACGAAATTGCTTAAGCAACTAAACCAATAGTTTCCATTCGAGCACTGTGTGCTCCGGTCAATTCAGAAATCAAAGGCTCTAGCTTCGCATAGGCTGCCAAATTAACTGCGTTCTCTTCTTCGACACTAAGCACCTTGGATTTTGGAACGTGAGCAAGCTTACGGTTATCAAAGGCAGCTCTTAGCTCAAGCAGCACATCCCCCATCAATCTTCTGCCCCATAGGGCAAGTCTTGAACCTAGAACAGGATCTGCAGAAATAGCGTCTACCAAAACCCGCTTAGCAAACTTTTCAAAAGTCTTATCTCTAAGTGCTTTTTCAACTTCTGCTTGTAAATCATCGTCTAGGCCTGAAGCCAGACGGAAATAGAAATCATCAAGCAAACCTGAAGTCAAATAAACCTTTACAATGACTTCATACCAATCAAGACCGGTTGTAGTTGAGTGAAAAACTGCAATTCTTTCTTTGAACGGGTTCATCTGCTCTGCGGGATCCGCACCCAATTCAGTAAGTTTCTTTGAAAGCTGACGATACTTGTCAAAACTTCTAGCTGCGGCTTCAGAAAGCTCAGCCTTGAAAGCAGTGTTCGGTGAATACTTCAATGAAGCAGTAAGAATCTCAAAGTTAGCCAAATGCAGATAAGCCAATTGACCTAAGAATGCTTTAGGTTCAGGGGTATACGGAGCTAAGTTGATCGCTTTGGTATTGCGAGCAACCTTCTCCTCACCGCGAGGAGCAACGCTAAGTTGCTTTGCAACTCTGCGTAACCGCTTAAACCATTCGAACACCGAACCATCTTAACCTGCTTCTGCGCAGATAGACTTGCCCTAACAAGACAGGCGGCCAAAACTATTGGATTTTAGCGACTTAGGCATCGATGCAGACATCGTTGCAGCCCTAGCAACCAGAGGCATTACCAACCCATTCCCCATTCAAGAGCAAGCCATCCCGCTAGCCCTAACCGGTCAAGACCTGATCGGTCAAGCCAAGACAGGAACAGGTAAGACTCTAGGTTTTGGCCTGCCCATCCTGCAGCGCTTGGGTGCTAACCCGGCACATGGCGCAAAAGCTCTCGTTGTTGTCCCAACAAGAGAACTAGCCATTCAGGTCGCAGACGATCTAACTTTGGCAGCAAGTAACCGAGGTATTCAGGTTGCTGCTATTTACGGTGGCAAATCCTATGAAGGTCAGGTTGCCCAGATCGATGCTGGAGCACAACTGATTGTTGGAACTCCTGGAAGATTGATTGACCTAAGCAAGCAAAAGAAACTTGATCTTTCCAAGATCGAGTGCATGGTGCTTGATGAAGCAGACGAAATGTTAGACCTTGGATTCCTTCCAGATGTTGAAAAGCTCTTCGCTTACACTCCTGCAGGCCGACAGACAATGTTGTTCTCAGCAACCATGCCAGGACAAATTGTTTCGCTAGCCAGAAAATATCAGAACAAGCCTGTGCACATCAGAGTGAATGACCCTGATGAGGGGCACACTAAGGCAGACATAAAGCAGTTCTTCTACCGAGCACACTCACTAGATAAAGATGAAGTGGTTGCCCGCATTCTGCAGGCCGAAGGTCGTGGCAAGACAGTTATCTTTACTAAGACCAAACGTCAAGCAGCAAAAGTTGCAGACGAACTAATTGATCGTGGTTTCAAGGCAACAGCTCTTCATGGAGACATGTCTCAAGAAGCCCGTGAAAAATCAATGGATGCATTCCGTTCCGGCAAGAAAGACATTCTTGTTGCAACAGAAGTTGCTGCTCGTGGAATTGACGTTGATGATGTTACTCACGTAATCAACTACACAGTTCCAGAAGACGAGAAAGCATACTTACACAGAACTGGTAGAACCGGTCGTGCCGGTAGAACTGGTATTGCCGTAACTTTCGTTGACTGGGAAGATCTGCTCCGCTGGTCAAACATAGATAAGGCTCTTGAGCTCGGTGTCCCAGAACCAGTTGAAACTTACTCTTCCTCAGAGCATCTGTTTACTGATTTAGATATTCCAGCTGGTACTAAGGGAAGAATTGCTGCAAGCAAGCGTCCTGCTGGTTGGAAGCCAGGCGATGATGAAAAGCCAAGAGGAAACTCAAGACCTAGTGGAAAACCAAAGCCACAAGGTCAGCGACCAGCATCAGCCAAGCCTGCTGAAAACAAAAAGCCTAGAAGTCGCACTCGCACATACAAACAAGGTGACTAACTAAAGTTGATGTGACAATGTTGGAGCAGTTCCTGACCCAGCAGCAATTATTCTCTTAAGCATTTCCAGCGATGTAGTTCTAACGGCTAACGTGTTTGCAATCTTCTTACCTTTTGGGCCGTGGTAGTCACTTGAGCCAGTGGTAATCAGGTTATGTTTTTCCGCAAATGCTTCGAGAATAACTCTCATCTTGTCGCTGACTTCAATGTGAGATGTCTCTAAGCCAAGCAATCCGGCTTCGACCATTAATTCAAAATGAGACTCAGGAAAATTCAGTGGTTGGTTGTCATCTGAATCCAACCTAGAAAGTGGATGAGCCATCACCGGAACTCCACCTGCATTCCTAACAATCTTGATGATCTCCAACACATCTCTCGCCTTAATCGAGACATAGTATGGAGAGCCTTTGGCAACTGGCCCATCCCAGATTTCTTGAACATCTGTAAAAGTACCTAGACGCCAGAGTGCGTCTACCAGATCTGGTCTACCCAGAGTTGATAAAGCTTTTGCCCCTTCTATTACATGCTCGTAAGTGAGACCTGGATAGTCAGCCTGCAGATTTTTTACGAACTGCTTCATCCGAACTTCTCTAAGCTGCTGGTTTTCAAGGAGTAGTTCTTTTAGCTCAGAGTTATTTGGATCGGGAAGGTAGGCAAGTAGATGTATTCCGAAAGGATGGTCATGAAATTTGCCTTGAGTGGTTAATTCAATCCCTGGAATAAAAGACAAACCATGCTTCTGCGCCAATTCAGCTGCTTGGCCCCAACCATCAGTTCTGTCGTGGTCTGTTAGTGCGAAGACATCGATGCCGGCTTCAGAAATTTTAGGGATTAGCTGTTCAAGTTCATCTAAACCATCAGAAAAACGGGAATGAATATGCAGGTCAATCTTCAACTGTTGCCCTTCTCTTTACTTTATTAAGTTATCAGTAACCACTGACCTAAAAGTGGCAGAATAAAACCATGAGCAAAGACGCCGCAAAGAAACTAGCTGAACGAGGTTCAGCACGATCACACCGTCCAACTGGAAATAGGTTCGTCAAATACATTGGCACCAACTGGGCAGTTGATACTACTCCCCTACCTAAACAAGCCAAGGTCGCACCTTTTGCTGCAGCAAGACGAAATGCTGTTGCGAGTGCCTTCCAAGGCAAGATTGTTGTAATAGCAGCGGGTCCAGAACTTGCCAGATCAAATGATGACTTCTACCGATACCGACCAAACTCTGCTTTTGCTCATCTAACCGGGTGGGGCTCAGATACTGTTCCTGATTCTGTGCTGGTCATTGACGCTAGAGGCAAGAAGCAAAAGTCAGTTTTGTATTTTAGGGAGACCGCTGGCAAAAAGAGTGCGGAGTTTTTCTCAAACAGTCAGATTGGTGAATTTTGGGTTGGCTTTAGACCAAATCTAAAACAGGTTTCTGCGCTACTTGGAATTCAAACAAAGTCAATCAGCAAACTTGATGCAGATTTAGCCCAACACAAAAAGAAGCACATCCTAACTCTAGAAAAAAGCATCAAGCTAGTTGAGTTTGTAAGTGAACTTCGGCTTATCAAAGACAGTTACGAAATTGCTGAAATGAAAAAGGCTGTTGCGGCCAGCATTAAAGGTTTTGAGTCAATCGTCAAGAATCTTTCCGCTGCAACTAAGCACCCAAGAGGCGAAAGAATTGTTGAAGGTGCTTTCTATGCGGAAGCTAGAGCTGAAGGCTACGACCTAGGCTATGGAACTATTGCTGCAGCTGGTGCTCATGCTTGCACCCTGCACTGGGTAAAAAATGATGGCCCAGTAAAACCTGGTGAATTGATTCTTGTTGACGCAGGTGTTGAAGTTGAATCCCTATACACAGCCGATGTTACTCGAACGCTACCGATTAACGGAAAATTCTCAAAGATTCAGAAAGAGATATACCTAGCGGTTCTTGAAGCTGCCGATGCAGTTTTTGCTATGGCAAAGCCAGGAGTTACCTATCTTGAAATGCATAAAACCGCTATGCGAGTTATTGCTCAGAAAACTGCCGAGTGGGGTTTCTACAAAGGTGGTTATGAAGAATCGCTAAAGCCAGAAAACCAATGGCATCGTCGTTGGATGATTCACGGCACTGGACATCACCTTGGTTTGGATGTTCATGACTGCGCACAAGCAAGACGTGAAATGTATCACGAGCATGTTCTTGAAGAAGGAATGATCTTCACTATTGAGCCAGGTCTCTACTTTCACAAAGATGACCTCATGGTGCCTAAGGAATTCCGTGGCATTGGCGTTCGCATCGAAGACGACGTTTTAGTTACCAAAAACGGAGTGCAGAATCTAACTGCCAAGCTTCCTAGAAAACCAGAAGAGATTGAAGCTTGGATGGCGAAACTAAAAGCCTAGGCTTCTGGTTCTCCACCTTTTATAAAAGCCTGTGTTGCTTCACCGGTCAGTTCAGTCGGCACAAGCACTGCGTAACTGTTTGCAACTACCACTGATGCACTCGAAAAACCTCGTTTAGATTTATTCATACTGAATCTAATTACCTGCCAAAGCATGCCAACGCCAGCACCGACTAAAAGTGCTGAACCAAGTGAGAAAATAGGCGAAGCGGTTTCAGTTGGCGTTTGAGTAGATGAACCGAAAATCAAGAACACAAACAGACCTAACCAGGATCCATTCATAGCACCGCTAATGGCAACCTTGCCGTAGTTGATTTTTGATCTAACTCTTTCAACTGTGCTGAGGCCAGTTCCGACGATTGCTATTGAAGTCGCAGGGAAATTACCCCTTAGAATCCGTTCAACGTAGCCAACTGCTTCGAGATAAGTCTTGAAATCAGCGATGCTAGCCCCATTGGGCATACCTGCCCCAACTCCTGCTGGGTGCTGCGAATTACTTATTTTTGCCATCTGCCTAGTCTGTCAGAGTCAACGAGCCTCGTCTAAGGTTAAGGGGTGAGTGCAAATAGAGTTTTTGTTGCCCGTTTGGCGGGCTGTGGCGTCTTTGACCCGCTCGGTGATCGAGTTGGAAAAGTCATAGACGTTCTAGTGGCATACCGTAATTCGGGTGCTCCAAGGACTACTGGCATGCTCATTGAGATTACTGGCCGTAGAAGGGTCTTTGTTCCTATCGCCAGGGTTACCTCAGTAGCTCCTGGACAGGTAATCACCAATGGTCTCATTGACCTACGCCGCTTTACTCAAAGAGGTCAAGAAGTTCGAATTATTGCCGAGATGCTGGGCAGAAAAGTAAACCTTAAGGATGGCTCTGGCCAGGCTGCGATTGAAGACCTAGCTATCGAACAGAACGCCCAGAAGGAATGGATTGTTTCAGACCTATTCATAAGACGCCCAAAAACGTCAGCCACCCCCTTCGGTCGAGGTTCAACCCTTTTCGTTGACTGGAACGATGTTACAGAACAACAGTCTGAAGAATCCCAAAGCGCTGAACAACTAATTGCAACATACTCAGACATGCTTCCTGCTGACCTTGCCAGTGCGCTAATGGATCTCCCTGAGGAACGCATGATTGAGGTTGCCGAGGAACTCGATGACGAACGTCTAGCCGATGTTCTCGAAGAGCTCCCTGAAGAAGAGCAAATTGAAATTCTCCAGGACCTCGATGATGAACGTGCTGCTGAAGTTCTTGATCTGATGCAACCGGATGACGCTGCTGACTTGATGCAGAACCTGCCTGGAGATCGCGCTGAAGCAATTCTTGATTTGATGGATGAAGAAGAAGCTGACGACATTCGTCGTTTGATGTCCTTCGGTGAATTTACCGCTGGAGGTCTTATGACCACCGAACCAGTAATTTGCGCTGCTGATGCAACTGTTGCCGAAGCGATGGCACTTATTCGTAGAAAAGAAGTTGCTCCTGCACTGGCAGCTTCTATCTTTGTTACTTTGCCACCGCACGAGACAACAACTGGTAGATATCTAGGTATGGTGCATTTCCAAAAGCTTTTGCGCTACCCGCCGCACGAGCGTCTTGGTGCACTTCTTGATACCGACGTTGAGCCAGTAACCGCCGATACGCATATTTCTAAGATTCACCGCACACTTGCTAACTACAACCTAGTAGCCCTTCCTGTTGTTGATAAAGAGCACCGCCTAATTGGTGTGCTCACAGTTGACGACGTCCTAGATCACCTGTTGCCAGAAGACTGGCGTACCGAAGATGAGAGTGAGATTCATCATGGCTAAGTCACTCGATCGTCTTGACACACCATTACTGGGTAAGCGTAAGTCGCTAGTTCCTCGCATTGACCGCGAGAGATTTGGTCGCGCCTCAGAAACCTTCGCTAGAGCTCTAGGAACCGGAAGCTTCCTTATTGGTTTGACCGTGTTCTGTGCACTTTGGCTTGTCTGGAACAGCCTTGCTCCTGACACCGTGATCTTTGACCCAAAGACCACTAACTTCACTCTGCTGACACTGTTGCTTTCTCTGCAGGCTTCTTACGCTGCGCCACTGATTCTTCTTGCTCAGAACCGTCAAGATGACCGAGACCGCGTGAAAACAGAGCAGGACAGACAGCGTGCTGAGCGTAATCTTGCTGACACCGAATACTTGGCTCGAGAAGTGGTTGCCCTTCGTCTAGCGATGAAGGAAGTCGCTACTAAGGAGTTCGTAAAAGATGAACTTAGAGAGATGCTCGAAGAGTTGTTAAGTGAACTCAAGGCTCAGGAAAAACCTGGCTCTAAAACTGAATGAGTGAGCTCAACTCCAGGGTTATCAAGGCACTCAGCCAGGTAATCGATCCAGAACTCAGAAGACCAATCACCGAACTAGGCATGGTTGGTGAGATTACAGAAACCAGCTCAGGTATCTCGGTTGCCATCAAACTAACCGTTAGCCACTGTCCAGCAGCAGAACAGATAGAAAACAATGTTTCAAAAGTATTAGTTGCTGAATTTGGCGAAGTTGTCCAAGTGGTAATGCAGGTAATGACAACTGACGAGTTAACTGCTCTAAAAGCTCAACTGCGCGGATCAGCCGAAGCTAAGTCAAATCCTTTCACTGCTGGAACATCAACCAGAGTTTTCCTGTTTGGTTCAGGTAAAGGTGGTGTTGGTAAGAGCACCATCACTGCAAACGTAGCTGTTGAATTAGCAAGCCAGGGTTATGAAGTTGGACTAATCGACGCTGACATCTTTGGCTTTAGCATTCCTGGTCAACTAGGCCTTAAGGCGAAACCTACCCGCTTAGATGACATGATCTTGCCGCCTGTTATTCACGGAGTGAAAGTTATTTCAATCGGAATGTTCTTACCAAGCAATGAACCAGTTGCTTGGCGAGGACCAATGCTTCACAAAGCGGTAGAACAATTCCTTACCGACGTCTATTGGGGGTCATTAGATTTTCTCTTGATTGATATGCCCCCTGGCACAGGGGATGTTGCAATCTCAGTTGGTCAATTTTTGCCAACGGCTAAATCGATAGTCATTACAACTCCGCAAATGTCAGCTGCAATAGTTGCTGAACGCTCTGGTTCTGCTGGACTAAAGACAGGCCAAGAAATATTCGGTGTTGTTGAAAATTCAAGCTACCTAATCCAGTCAGATGGAACTAAGAATGAAATTTATGGATCAGGTGGTGGCCAAGAAGTTGCCAGATCTCTCTCTGAAAGAACTGGAACAGCAATCCCACTGCTTGGGCAAATACCAATAAGTACTGAACTTAGTGCAGCCAGTGATGCTGGAATGCCATTAGTACTAACCAATGCAACTGATCCAGCCGCCCTTGCAATAAAGGCACTGGCAACTTCAATTACTGAAGACAAATTGCCTAAGACTTCAAGAACCTTGAACGTCAAACTTAGCTAGCCTTCCGCCTAAACTTGAGGCTATGAGCGATACCTCGATAACAAACCTGATTAAACATCTAGGTGTTAATGCCACCAATGTTGCAGTTATCAATCCAAAGACCGGCAACACAATTTATGAACTACCTCAGCAATCTGCAGAACAGGTAGCAGACGCGGTCAAAGCAGCACGACTAGCTCAACCAGCTTGGGCGCAAACACCTGCCAAGGAAAGAGCTGCTTGGCTCTATGCCTTACATGATCTAATTCTTCAAGAGCAAGATAAGTTGATGGACATCGTCCAACTAGAAACCGGTAAAGCCAGAGCACATGCTTACGAAGAAGTTGCCGGTGGTTTAGGTGCTACTCGTTATTACGCCAAGGTTGGGCCTAAAACCTTGAAGTCAAGTAAGACTGTCGCCGGTGTGCCAGTGCTTACTAAGACTTGGGTAAACCACATTCCAGTTGGAGTTGTTGGTGTTATTACTCCTTGGAACTATCCCCTAGCTCTATGTTTACTAGATGTCCTTCCTGCGCTTATGGCAGGTAATGCCGTGGTTCAGAAATCAGATAATCAAACAACTTTGACTGCACTTTTCTCAAGACACCTAGCAATAAGAGCTGGATTAGATCCAGCACTTTGGACAGTTGTTGCAGGAGATGGTGCAACTGTTGGTAATGCCCTTACCGACAGCGCTGATTACATTGCTTTCACAGGAAGTTCTAAAACAGGAGCTCAGGTTGGAGCAAGAGCAGCAGCTAGATTAATTCCTTTTAGCCTGGAACTCGGTGGCAAGAATCCCATGATTATTCTTGACTCAGCAAAGTTAGATTTTGCAGCTGAGACACTCATCGGCGGTGCTTTCGGAAGTGCTGGACAACTCTGTGTCTCTATCGAGCGTGCCTATATTCCAAACCATCTTAAAGACGAGTTCCTAGCTGTTCTCAAAGAAAAAGTTGAGAGTCTCAAACTAGGCCACAGTAATGACTTCTCGATGGACATTGGCACTCTTACTGGCGCAAATCAACTAGCCAGGGTTCAAGGTTTTGTTTCAGATGCAACTTCTAAGGGTGCAACCATAATTACCGGTGGTCATCCACTGGCCGAGGTCGGCCCTTACTACTACGCTCCAACAATCGTCACGGGTGTTACCAGCAACATGAACATGTTTGATGGTGAAGTTTTTGGTCCAGTGGTTGCAGTCTTCGGCTATGACAACATCAAAGAAGCCATCTCCCTTGCTAATAACACCACCGAAGGTTTGAATGCATCTGTTGTTGGCAACAAACGAGAAGCAGCTCGAGTTGCTTCTCAGATCATGGCAGGCACAGTAAACATCAATGAAGGCTTTAGAGCGACCTTTGCCAGCCTGGACTCCCCAATGGGTGGAATGAAGAAATCAGGTCACGGCAGAAGAAATGGTGTTGAGGGATTACTCAAATACACAGAGGCTCAAACCATCGGTATTCACCGAGGACTTTTGAACTTCCCGTGGCAGGGTAACCAATACAATCGCATGGCACCACTATTGAATCTGCTGTCTAAAATACTTCGCAGACTTTAGGTTGATTCCGAATCATAAGGCGGTTTCTCACCTTCGGTTAGATTGTTCTGCTTTCTAACCTTCACCTGGTTCAAATCCGAATGCTTCACAGCTGGACTGTCATCTTCTAGCAGGGCTTCACGAATTATTCTTCTAGGGTCATACTGGCGTGGATCGAGTTTCTTCCAATCCATGTCTTCAAAACCTTCGCCCAACTCATCTTTCATTTGCTCTTGCGCTGAGTTAGCGAGCTTTCTCATCTTTTTAATGAAATTGGCAAAGCTACGAGCATACTGAGGCAAGCGCTCCGGCCCCAAAATGAATACGGCGAGCACCAGCAAGATCAGAATCTTTTCGCTGCTTAGTCCAAACACTCTTCTAGGTTACCTGCTCAACTAGACATCCGCAGATATGCTCTAAATACGATCATGGTAGACAAGATATCCAGCTGGAAATACACCGAAGACCTAATTCAAGAGTCTGATGTCATCCGCCGTGCTCGCTCCCGAGCAGATGAACTAGGCGTTGAGGCAATCACCCCATCAGTTGGTATTCACCTAAGTATCTTGGCCAGAGCACTGAACGCTAAAGCAATAGTTGAAGTTGGCACCGGAGTTGGCGTCTCAGGTCTCTGGCTGCTCTCAGCAAGCTCAAATTCAGTTCTGGCCACCATTGAAACTGAATCAGAACATCAAAACGTCGCAAAGGTTGCCTTTGATCAGGCTGGTATCTCAAGTTCCAGACTGAGATTGATTAACGGTCGCTCAGTTGAGGTGCTAACCAACCTTGCCGATGATGCCTACGATCTAGTTTTTCTAGATGGTGATAGAGAAACTCTTGAAGAGCAGGTGCTGCAAAGTCATCGACTACTGCGCTCAGGCGGAGTATTAACTATCTCCCACGCGCTCTGGAGAGACCGGGTTCCAGATAGCTCTATCAGTGATGAAAACACCGTCATCTATCGCAATCTGATTGCAAAGCTCACCAAGTCTGAAGGCTTCATCAGTACGATCTCACCTATCGGTGATGGCCTAATCATCGCAAGCAAGCTTTAAACAGAAAAACCACTCGGTTTAAGAGTGGCTTCTAAGTTGAATCTGAATTAGCGCTTTTTGATACCAGCAAGGACTTTCTTTAGTTGTTCGACTTCTTCGTCATTGACAGAAATGGCTAAACGTCCACCACCTTCGGCTGGAATTTTCAAAACGATTAGACCCCGAGCTTCACGCTCGGCTTCCATTGGACCGTCACCGGTACGTGGCTTCATGGCTGCCATTGATACTCCCTTGTTGCTTGGCTTTTTTGCGCAGAACATCTATTAAACCACGCTCAGCAGACACAGAACAGCGGCTATGGAAAACCTAGGTATCCATTTGATTACTTTTAGGCTGATAGCCAGCTTTTGAGCGCCTTTTCACAGGAATAGATCTGGTCTATTTCAACCGCCTCATCGTCAGCGTGAGCCTTATTTGGGTCCCCTGGGCCGAAGTTCACAGCAGGAATTCCAAGGGCGCTGAAGCGGGCCACATCGGTCCAGCCATACTTAGGAAAAGGCTCGGTGCCGGTGGCTAGAACAAAGGCAGCAGCCTCAGGAAGATCAAGTCCAGGTCTTGCCCCATCGGCAAAGTCGGTCACAACAAGTTCAAAGCCAGCAAATAGCTCACGAAGATACGCTTCAGCATCACTATGAGTCTTACTTGGCGCAAAACGATAGTTCACAGTGATAACTGCAAGATCTGGAATAACATTTGCAGCAATTCCTGAACTCATCAGAACTGCATTCAAGCTCTCACGATAAACCAGACCATCAACTTCAACTTCTAATGGAACATAGTTGGCCAATATACCCAGCGGAACTGCAGTCTTATGCAATGCATTCTCCCCCATCCAAGCTCTTGCACTATGAGCCTTTACACCAGAGAGCTTTAGTTCAACGCGCATTGTGCCATTACAGCCACCTTCGACCCGAGCATTGCTCGGCTCGCAAAGCACTGCGAAACTTCCCTGCAGAAGATCCGGTCTGTTACGAGAAACTCGACCTAAGCCGTTTAGAGCTGAATCAACTTCCTCATGGTCATAAAAGACCCAGGTGATATCAACATTGGGTTCAGTGAGCTCTGCTGCCAGTTTCAGCTGCACTGCAACTCCAGCTTTCATATCCACCGTGCCTCTTCCAAAAAGAACATGAGATCTTTCGAGGTTTAGCATTTTGGTCGGTAAGTTACCGGCTACCGGCACAGTGTCGATGTGACCTGCGATAAGAACACGCTTTGCTCTGCCCAGGTTGGTTCTGGCAATGATGGCATCGCCATCACGGATGACCTCTAGGTGGGGGTGAGCCTTGAGAGCAGATTCGATGGAATCGGCTATTTCCTTCTCATTGCCGGATACCGATTCGATATCGCAAAGCACTCTGGTTAGGTCAACTACATCAGATTTAAGGTCAAGATTTACAGGCACGAACCCAGCCTACAAGTAACCTTGATGGTGATGAATAATTTTGTAGAGAATCACGCTTGGGGCATGGGGCTTGCCACCATCGCCAGCGATGGCACCATTTTGGATACCTGGTATCCGAAACCTTCCCTAGGTCAAGCTCCTAATTCCGATGCCATCTACTTGATGGATAAAGACTTCGATGCTCTAATCGGTAAAGACCCAAGAAGAAACGTTGAAACCAAAGCAGTTAGAACAGAGATTGAACTCGCAGCACCGGTCTCCTCTTCTCCAGATGCATATCTAAGACTTCATTTGCTCTCTCACCTGCTAGTCCAACCAAACAGCATCAACCTAGATAACCTCATGGCACATTTGCCTATCGTCGCCTTTAGCTCAATTGGAGCAATCGCTGTCAGCGACTACGAGAAGCTGCTACCAATTCTCGTTCGCCAGGGTGTCACTGTGCATTCAATCGACAAGTTCCCTCGATTGGTCGACTACGTAGTTCCTAAAGGTGTTCGTATCGCTGATGCTAACCGAGTAAGGCTAGGCGCATACCTGTCCCCAGGCACAACAATCATGCACGAGGGCTTTGTGAATTTCAATGCTGGAACTCTAGGCATAGCCATGGTCGAAGGCCGCATTGCTCAGGGAGTTGTTGTCGGCAATGGATCTGATATCGGTGGTGGTGCATCGATTATGGGCACACTATCTGGTGGTGGCAGAGAACGAGTAAAGATTGGTGAGCGAGCACTACTTGGTGCGAACTCTGGTATCGGAATATCTCTTGGCGATGATTCCGTCGTTGAGGCTGGTCTCTATGTCACTGCTGGAACAAAAGTAACCATAGTTGATGGCGGTGAAGAGAGGACAGCCAAAGCTGTTGAACTAAGCGGTCAGCCAAATCTTTTGTTTAGAAGAAACTCAGTAAACGGTCGAGTAGAGGTACTACCTAGAACCGGTGTTGGAATCACGCTGAACGCTTCCCTGCATACTGGCAAATAACCGTTCTAACCTCTAATCGAATCCCAACCATTTTGCTGCAATTCGATTCCATCTAGTGTCACCAAGTTATCCGTCTGTGTAACTACTCGACCAATGGGTTTGAACTCTCTAGGGATAACTGCACCATTAGGAAAAGTTGCCAGCAGTGAATGATCCTCGCCTCCGAATCTAACCCAGTCAGAACTATGAACCCCGAGTCGCATGGCTACTTGTTCTAAGGTAGCTTCAAATCCTTGCAAATCTTTACTGTCAATCTCAAGTGAAACTCCAGATGCCTTAGCAATTCGATGAGCATCTCTAGCCAGACCATCTGAAATATCTAACATTGAGGTTGCACCTGCTTGAGCTGCGATAACTCCAGCGGCAATCGGAGGCACAGGCCTCAATTGGATGCCAACAAGTTCATCAAAGGCACTAATCACATCGGCTATCTCGGATTGCAGTATTGCTAAACCAGCCGCTGCTTTCCCCAAAGTTCCAGCAACAGCTAACACATCACCTGGCTTTGCTCCCAAACGAAGAACAGGTTCTCTGCCTTCTAGATCACCGTGAGCGGTGACCGAGATAAACACTTGTTCTGAGCGAGCGATATCTCCTCCAACAACTTCAGCCCCAGGTGCCAATTCTGTTATTGCGGCGTTTAGTCCATCTGCAAATGCCTCTAACCAAGAAATGTCTGTATTCCCAGGAAGAGCAATCGCAACGACTAGTGCGGTTGGCTTTGCGCCCATGGCCGCAACATCTGCAACATTGGAAGCGATAGCTTTGAAACCTAGATCAAAACCTGTTGACCATTCCAATTTGAAGTCATGACCTTCAATCATGGTGTCAGTTGTCACCACATATCGGCTATCCGGTGCTCGAATAACTGCAGCGTCATCACCAGGACCGACGATGGTGTATTCACCTTGGATTAGCCTGCCGATGGTTCTTCGTAGGGACTCGGACTCCCCTAGATTGGCTAAAGTGCTCTCTTGACTCACATCTCAAAGGTAGCCTGTTTATGATGAAGTTTCTAATTAGAACAGTAAGTCTTTTTCTCATAGTCCCAGCGCTATCCGGCTGTGCTGCCACCGTAGTAATACCTTCAGCCGATGACGCTAATAACCCATCCTGTGCTGAAGTTATCGTTCGACTCCCAACAGAAACTGATGGCTTAGCAAAACGATCCACCAACTCACAGAGCACCGCTGCCTGGGGAACCCCAGTTGCAGTTACTTTGCGCTGTGGTTTAGCCCCTATTGAAGTTAGCGCACTGCCTTGCCTAACAGCAGGCGGCGTGGACTGGATAGTTGATGAGTCAGCTAAACCAAATTACACATTCACTAGTTTTGGCAGGACCCCGGCAACTTCGATAACTATTGACTCAAATGAAGCATCGGGAGCAACTGTTCTTGAAGATTTAGGGCAGGCAGTGCAGTTCACCCCTAGTACCAAGAAATGCTTGGGTTAGATTCTTTCGAAAGCCAACTGGATTAGTTCATCAATGAGATCTGGGTAACTAAGGCCAGATGCTTGCCAACACTTTGGATACATCGAAATAGGTGTGAACCCTGGCATCAGGTTTAGTTCATTCACAAAAAAACCATCTTTGGTCAAAAAGAAATCTGCTCTCGCTAAACCAAAACAACCAAGAGCATTGAAGGCTCTCCTAGCTAATGCTTGCATTTCAGTAAGCTGTTCCGGAGTCAAATCTGCAGGACAAATAAGTTCAGCTGCATCACCATCACGATACTTAGCTTCAAAGTCATAGAACTCTCTGGTCTTCAAAACTATTTCACCGGCAACAGAAACTTTTGGAGCGCCACCGCCACGTTGTGATAGCACTGCACATTCAACTTCTCGACCAATAAGACCCTGTTCGACAGTTACCTTGCTGTCTTCATTGAATGCAACTTCCAAAGCTCTAGCAAAATCAGCCATGTCTTTGACTTTAGAAACACCAACTGATGATCCTGCACGAGCAGGCTTCACAAACAGTGGCAGAGTTCCTAGCTTCTTTAGACTTTCAAGAACAGTCTCAGGATCTGATAGCCATTGTTCTCTGTGAATAACGACGTGTGGAGTTACCGGCAATCCTGCCGCAATGAACAATGCCTTAGAAAATTCCTTATCTATTCCAGCAGCTGAGGCAAAGACTCCGTTGCCAACGTATGGAAGATTTAGTAGTTCCAGAAAACCCTGCATTGTGCCGTCTTCTCCGTTTGGCCCATGCAGTACTGGGAAAACAACATCAACTACTCCAAGTGAGTGAACGCTGCCATCCACTTTTGAATACTTGAGCTCTTGACTGCCAGCTGAGGGCCAGATGATGCTCTCGCCTGCGAAAACAACTTCTGGTAATTCACCTTCGTTTAGTGCCCAGTGTTTGACATCGTCAACGGCAGGAACAAACTCGCCTGCTCTAGTGATCCCTACCGGTATAACTTCATACTTTGCTCTATCGATAGCTGAGAGCACACCGCTGGCGGTAGCACAAGAAATTGAGTGCTCGCTGGAAACACCGCCAAATAGTAGAACGACCCGCTGCATTACTCTGCCTCTGGCGAATCGTTGCCACGGGTAAGCCCAGGACCAATGTCCTTAGGGCTCATCTTGCCTTCAAGCACTAGATGGACCTGCTCAACAATAGGCATCGAGACACCTTTTTGCGCAGCAAGTTTCAAGATCGGAGCAACTGAAGTTAGTCCTTCGGCGGTCTGAGATAGACGCTTCAGTACTTCACGCTTGGAATAACCCTTGCCGAGCATTTCTCCAGCCTTGTGGTTACGAGAAAGCGGTGACTCAGAGGTGGCAATTAGATCGCCAAGACCAGCAAGGCCAACCATGGTTTTCTTCTTAGCCCCGAAGGCTTGAGCAAAACGAGAGATTTCTGCAAGACCTCTAGTCATAATCGATGCCTTGGTGTTCTGGCCATAGCCAACACCGTTGACGATACCGATAGCAACCGCAATCAGGTTCTTAAGAATTCCACCGAACTCAGTTCCAATCACATCTTTGTTAGTGAAGGTTGTGAAGTATTGATTAGTTGATGCAGCTGCAACTAGATCAGCATTCTCTTCAGAGGTGCAGGCAGCAACACAGGCTGCCGGTTGCTCAGAAGCTATCTCTAATGAAAGGTTAGGACCAGAAACAACACAGATTTGATCTTGTGAAAGATTTAGCACCTCTGCAATAACTTCGCTCATTCGAAGCCCCGAGCTTTGCTCAACACCTTTCATAAGTGAAACCACAATTGCATCTGGCTCAATTAGGTTGCCCCAGGTTGTCAAGTTATCTCTAAGAGTTTGTGAAGGCACAGCGATATAAACCTGTTTAGCGCCTTTTAGCACTTGAGCAATATCACTTGATGCAACTAGTGTCTCTGGCAAGTTGATGCCCGGCATATAGTCACCATTGCGGTGTGAAGTGTTAATCTCTTCAGTTAATTCTTCTCTTCTTGACCAGAGCAAAACATCATTGCCTGCATCCACTAGAACTTTTGCAAAAGTTGTTCCCCAAGAACCCGCACCGATAACAGCTATCTGAGTCATTTGCTTTTCCTCACAACTATTCTTTTACCTTTGACCTTGGCATTAGCAGGGAGAAGTTCTAAACCTGCTGCCGCACGTCTATCGTTCTCTGCTTTTAGAATAAGGAACTTCTTGAAGTTTCCATGTTCTGGTAATCCGTGTTCGCTAGGAACAAATCGTTCGGTTGGAGCCTTTCCACCTCTTAGCTGTTCAACAATCTTGGTAATTTCAACCATGACCTCATCGCTAAGAGCAACCATCTCTTCAACGCTTACCTTTTTACCATGAAATTTACTCAGGTCAATAGGTTTACCAATAACCATCTTCACTTTGTGCCAAGGCTTAGGGAATATCTTGGAAGAGTATGTGTCCATTACTACTTCAGTTCCCCACTGCCCCATCGGCACAATCGGAACACCTGTTTCTAAAGCTAGACGAATAGCACCGGTTCTTGCTCGCATCGGCCATTGGTTAGGTTCGCGGGTAAGCGACCCCTCAGGGAAGATGCCGATAACGTGTCCGGCTCGCAAGACCTTGTATGCAGATTCCATAGGATCTGAATTTCCACGACCAGATCTAAATACCGGTATCTGACCGCAGGCAAGTAATATTGGCCCAACTATCGGAGTCTTAAATAGACCTTCTTTAGCAAGGAAGTGCGGGGCTCTGCCTAACTTGAAGAACATCATGAAGGCAACTGCAAGGGCATCAACAGTGGTGACGTGATTAGAAGCGAGGACATAGCCGGTACCTTTGGGAAGGTTTTCCTTACCAGTAACTTTCACTCGGTAAAGCAATCTGACCCATGGCCAGAGAATCCAAGCCAGAGTTCTGATCTGCCAAGTTATCTCAACGCCAGGGCGAAGCTCTGGCATCTTGATTTGTGCAGAAGACTTTTTAGCCATTGTTATTCCGAATAACTAAAGTCAGCGCCAAGGGCTTTCAGCTTGTCTAAGAAGTGTTCATAGCCACGAGAGATTAGCTGAACGTTAGTGACGTTAGATGTTCCTTCAGCAGCGAGAGCTGCCACCATGTGGCTGAAGCCACCGCGAAGATCTGGAACACGAATATCGGCACCGTGGAGTTTGGTTGGCCCTGAGATAACAGCTGAGTGATTGAAGTTACGCTGACCAAAACGGCAAGGGTTACCACCTAGACACTCACGATATATCTGAATCTGGGCACCCATTTGAACAAGTGCATCAGTGAAACCAAATCTGTTTTCATAGACAGTTTCGTGAACAATAGATAATCCAGTTGCCTGAGTAAGAGCAACTACCAAAGGTTGCTGCCAGTCGGTCATAAAGCCTGGGTGCACGTCGGTTTCAATTACTACCGGCTGTAGTGGGCCACCAAGATGCTTGAATCGAATTCCTTCGTCTTCGATTTCAAATGCTCCACCGATTTTTCTAAAGACGTTTAGGAAAGCGGTCATCTCCTGCTGTCTAGCTCCACCAACAAAGATATCTCCACCTGTTGCAAGAGCTGCAGCAGCCCATGAAGCTGCTTCGTTTCTATCGAAGAGAGCACGGTGTGAATAACCATTCAGAGTTGCGACACCTTCGATACGAATAACTCGGTCTGTATCAACAGAGATAATCGCACCCATCTTCTGCAAGATGGCAATTAGATCCATGATCTCTGGTTCAACTGCAGCACCAGAAAGCTCGGTGAGACCCTGTGCTCTTGTTGCTGTGAGCAAGACTTGCTCGGTTGCACCAACTGATGGATATGGAAGTGAAATCTTTGCACCGTGTAATCCATTAGGTGCACTCATTCTTGTTCCGTTTGGAAGTTTTTCAATTACCGCACCGAAGTTGCGCAGAACATCTAGGTGGAAATCAACTGGTCTATCACCAATGTGACAGCCACCTAAGTCTGGAATAAATGCCTCACCTAATTGGTGAAGTAGTGGACCACAGAACAAAATAGGGATACGAGAAGAACCAGCATGAGCATCGATGTCAACCATGCGAGCAGATTTCACATTGGTAGGGTCAAGTTTCATTACCCCGTCATCACCGAATGTAATCTTCACTCCATGAAGTTCCAGGAGATTCTGAACCACTTCAACATCACTGATCTTTGGAACATCACGCAACTCACTAGGTGTCTCACCCAAAAGAGCAGCAACCATTGCCTTGGTGACAAGGTTCTTTGCTCCGCGAACATCTACTCGGCCAACTAAAGGCTTACCGCCATGAACAGTTATCTGACTCATCGTTCTCCCACTGTCCTAACAGGTAATGTCTTAGGCATCCAAGCCGATCTTGTTGCTTCGAAAGCTGTAATTGCGGCTTCATCTCTAAGAGTTAGCCCGATGTCATCGAGGCCTTCTAGTAGACGCCACCTAGTGTATTCGTCGATTGCAAAACTAACCTTGATATCCCCAAGCGTTGCGGTCTTATTGACTAGGTCAATGGTGATTGAAACACCTGGGTTTGCTTCAATAGCTGCCCAGAGTTTCTCGGTATCTTTTTCAGAAATCTCACCAGTAACCAAGCCCTGCTTACCGGCGTTGCCTCGGAAGATATCGGCAAACTTAGCCGAGAGAACAGCTTTAAAACCATAATCTCTAAGCGCCCAAACAGCATGCTCACGAGAAGAACCGGTACCAAAATCAGGTCCTGCGATAAGGACTTCACCGTGCTGATAAACAGCTTGGTTCAAAACGAACTCGGGATCGTTGCGCCATGAAGCAAATAGTGCATCTTCGAAGCCAGTCTTTGTAATTCGCTTTAGATAAACAGCAGGAATGATCTGATCGGTATCAACATTTGAACGTTTTAGAGGAACTGCAAGACCAGTGAAGGTAGTGAACTTATCCATTGTTCTCCTCCAAATCTCCAGGAGCTGAAAGAGTGCCACGAATAGCAGTGGCAGCCGCTACCAATGGTGAAACCAAATGTGTTCTAGCACCCTTACCTTGGCGACCTTCAAAGTTTCGGTTTGAAGTTGAGGCTGCTCTTTCCCCAGGAGCCAACTGATCTGGATTCATACCAAGACACATAGAGCAACCTGCAAATCTCCACTCAGCACCAAAGTCTAAGAACACCTTGTCTAAGCCTTCTGCCTCTGCTTGCAAACGAACTCTGGCACTGCCTGGAACAACCATCATGCGTAAGCCATCGGCTTTTTGTCTACCCTTGATGATTGCGGCAGCTGAACGCAAATCTTCAATCCTAGAGTTGGTGCAAGAACCTAGGAAGACAGTGTCAACTCTGATGTCCTTCATCTTGGTTCCTGGAACTAGATCCATATATTCAAGAGCACGCTCAGCGGCAGCTCTTTCGTTTGGGTCCTTAATTGAATCAAGTTCTGGAACTGAGTCATTCAGTGAGACACCTTGACCTGGGTTAGTGCCCCAAGTCACAAAAGGATCAAGTGTATTGGCATCTAAGAAAACTTCCTTATCAAAGACAGCACCATCATCAGTTGGTAATGTCTTCCAAAATGCAACTGCATCTTCCCAGTCAGAACCTACAGGTGCATGAGCTCTTCCCAAGAGATATTCAAAAGTTGTTTCATCAGGTGCGACCATGCCAGCTCTTGCTCCTGCTTCAATCGACATGTTACAAATTGTCATTCGAGCTTCCATAGAAAGTGATCGGATAGCGCTACCGCGATATTCGAGAACATAACCTTGACCACCACCGGTGCCAATCTTGGCAATAACTGCCAAGATGATGTCTTTGGAAGTAACGCCAGGACGCAAAGTTCCCTCAACATTGATTGCCATTGTCTTGAAAGCGTTCAAGGGCAAAGTCTGGGTTGCTAAAACATGCTCGACTTCGCTGGTTCCGATACCCATTGCTAGTGCACCAAAAGCACCATGGGTTGAAGTGTGTGAATCACCACAGACCACTGTGATACCTGGCATGGTGAGCCCAAGCTGAGGACCAACAACATGAACGATTCCTTGGTCAATGTCCCCTAATGAGTGGATACGAATACCAAACTCTTTAGCGTTGTGGCGAAGAGCCTCAATCTGAGTACGGCTGGTTGCATCCGCGATTGGCTTATCGATATCGATGGTTGGGGTGTTGTGGTCTTCGGTAGCGATAGTCAGATCAGGTCGTCTAACCGGCCTACCTGCTAAACGAAGGCCATCGAATGCCTGTGGGCTGGTTACCTCGTGGATTAGGTGCAGGTCGATGTATAACAAATCGGGTGCGCCATTCTCACCTTTGACCACTAAGTGGTCTCTCCAAACCTTTTCGGCAAGAGTTAGGGGTTTGCTAGTCATTTAGACACCTCAGGACGGCTGAAATACAAGTTTACCAGCGTGGCGTAGATTGGCAGGGTGAGTGAACTTGAGCAAATCCAGCGCCGAACCATCCGAGTCTTGGCTCTTGGCCAGGTTTTAGGCGGGTTTGGGCTAGGTTCTGTGCTCTCTATTGGGTCTCTATTAGCCCGCGATCTAAGTGGATCTGAGAGCTGGGCAGGCTCTGCAGCTACCTTTAGCACTCTGGGAGCAGCGATTTGGGCTATTCCCCTATCTAGATTGGCCTATGCCCGAGGTAGACGAGTCTCCCTGGCTACCGGCGCAGCTCTTGCCATAACTGGAGCAACAACGGTCATCGAATCAGCTCAGCTAAGACTTTTTCCGCTCCTACTGCTAGGCATCTTCTTGCTAGGTGCTGGTTCGGCAACGGCACTGCAAGCAAGATTTGCTGCCACCGATATCCCAGTTGCCGGTAAAACTGGCCGCTCAATTGGACTAGTAGTTTGGGCAACAACAGTTGGAGCAGTGACAGGTCCTAACCTCTTTGGTCCAGGTGATCAACTAGGACACTTTCTAGGTCTACCTCCGATGACAGGTCCTTTCCTATTTACAGTTGCTGCTCAAATTGGCTCAACACTGATTTTCTGGTTTGGGCTGACACCCGATCCACTTTTATACGCACAAAAAATCGAAGCAAAAACCAAACACAAGATTTCTATTAGGTCTGCTCTGCAAACCTTGAAAGAAAACCCTGTGCCAAGATTTGCTGTCTTCAGCATTGCGTTCTCGCACATGGTCATGGTTTCAGTTATGGCGATGACCCCAGTGCACATGCAAGACCTGCACTATGGCTTAGTGATTGTTGGCTTTACCATCAGCCTTCATATTGCTGGAATGTATGCGTTATCTCCAGTAATGGGATTGCTTGCCGACAAGATTGGCAAAGTTCAGCTAATACTTGTTGGGCAATTACTCTTTATCGCTGCAATCGCCTTTGCAGGTATCGGTCACATGGATCGCTGGCAGGTAACCATAGGTTTAGCATTACTAGGTCTAGGCTGGTCAGCTTCAACCGTTGCCGGTTCTGCACTTCTAAGTTCTAGCGTTCCAGCCAATGAAAAGACCAACGTTCAAGGTGTGAGCGATTCAAGCATGAACTTATCTGGTGCACTAGGTGGCGGTATTGCTGGGGCTATCCTCAGCGTAGTTGGCTTCAACGGATTGAACTTTGTCGCACTGATTCCAGTAGCTGTAGTTTTGATTTTGAGCTTGCTGATTTACTCCAGAGCTAAAAGCTTTTAGCTAAGCGCTAATAATTCTTGCCAGGTAGGACCTGTGCAACCACCTTCAAGTTGAATTGAATATTCAGCGGCTCGACAAGCTAGTTCAAGTGACGCTTGCAAATCATTTCCTTTGGCAAGAGCAGCAAGGAAAGCTCCGGTGTGAACATCGCCTGCACCATTGGTATCAACAACGTTTACTTTTCTGCCTGCAGCCGTTGCAACAATTGCACCACGGTGCCAAAGCTCTGCTCCTTCAGATCCTTTACGAAGTAAAAGCCAGCATTCCGGAGAAACATGAGGAGCAAGCTTTTCGTATTCGCTTAGGTTGCAAGAGATAAGTGTTGCGTGAGTACCAATCCAGTCAAGGAAATCTGGGGTTAGATTAGAGGTTGTTGGCCCTGGATCAAAAACTATTTTGCTTTTGATAAGCCCTGAAGCAAAAAGCTCTAAGAAAGCTTCTCTAGAGGTTGGATAAACCAGCTCATAACCATAGATAACAAGCCAAGCATCTTCGTCATACTCATACTGCTTTAGCTCAGAGAAACTTCTCTTGCCTTCAGCGCCACTGATTGTCACAAAGCTTCTTTGGCCGTCAGGTTCAACCAAGGTAATACAAAGGCCAGAGTCGCCCTCAGAGAAGTCTTCAATACCAATTGCGCCAACACCTTCGATGGCCATGGCTGCTCTGATGGCATCTGCTCTCGGGCCACTACCTACCGGTGTGCAGTGTTGAGCCTTTAGGCCAAGTCTTGAAGCAGCTGCTTCTAGGTTTAGGGCTCCGCCGACCTGACTAAAGGTCTTGGTAGCTAGAACATCACCACCAGGAGTTGGCAGATGCGGCACAAAGGTAACCTGATCAACTAGCCCGCTGGCTAGAGATTTGAGGTGAGTGGGGCGAAAATTGGCTAAATCCATCCCTTAAACCCTAACCTCTAAAGCAAACTCGCCTCCAAGATTTGACTCATCGGAGGCGAGATTGGTGACCCCAGCGGGATTCGAACCCGCGCTACTGCCGTGAGAGGGCAGCGTCCTAGGCCGCTAAACGATGGGGCCGAAGAGCAACCTCTCTATTATGCCAGAGCCGAGGGCCTAATTCCAGAGCCGGTTATGCGAAGACCTTCAAAGCCCCAGGTAAAACCTTACAAATCACCGGTGATTCACCAACGTGTTCACCGTCAGAATATGCAGGCATTCCTGCAGAGTGAATCTCAACCGATTTAGCTCTGATGATTTCAACTGCTGGATGGGTGACGTGCTTACCCTCGTAAACAGTTGGGAAAATCTTGATCAACTCCATTCGGCTAATCGAGTTCAAGATAAACAAATCAATCTTCCCGTCATTCACCTGAGCTTCAGGAGTGATGAGTAAACCACCGCCATAGGAAGGTGCATTTGCAACGGTGCAGAGATTTGCTTCCAGCACTCTTTCCACTCCATCAATAACTAAACGATAAGGAATTGGTTTGAACGCCATCAGCTCTCGATACATAGCAATCCGATATTTCACAGGACCTTTGATCCAGTTCCAAGTGTTCGCTCGTTTATTTACCAGTGCATCAAAACCCGCACTGACAGCTCCGAAAGAATAGAAAGTCTTACCCTTTGAGTCAGTTGAAATCAAATCAACAACTTTTGGCTTACTAATGCTGTCAACAATCTTCTTCACACCCATTGGAACATCGTGAATCGGAAGACCCAGTGCTCTCGCTGAATCATTCCCAGTTCCGGCGGCAACAAGCCCTACCGGCAAACCAGATCCAGCAACAGCATTAACTGCTAAGTGGAACATTCCATCGCCACCAACGACAATCAAACCTGAAATTTCTTTACGAACCAGTGCACTCTTAGCTTTCTCCATCGCATGGACAAAGGAGTCTGCTGATAAATCAATGAGGTCAAAATTGTGCTTAGCGAACTCAAGTTTCGCTGCCTCCCCCAAGACCTTACCTTTACCTCTTCCAGAGGTTGGGTTGATCACGATTCCTAAACTGGCCATAATTACTTTCTTAGCGACTGAGCATTAATAGCCACAATCAAAGTTGAAAGTGACATCAAGACCGCTCCTATTGCCGGAGTCAAAACTAAACCTAGTGGCATAAACACTCCAGCTGCCAACGGTATTGCCAGAATGTTATAGCCAGCTGCCCACCATAAATTCTGTATAGACTTCGCCCGTACTCTTTTACTTAGCTTCACAGCTCTAACCACTGCCCCTGGATCATCACTTATCAGCACGATGCCAGCAGATTCGATGGCAATGTTTGTTCCAGCACCGATGGCAAAGCTAACATCAGCCTGTGCTAGCGCTGGTGCATCATTGATGCCGTCACCAACAAATCCAACGCTCGCACCTTCGGTTTGCAATTGCTTGAGAATTTCTGCTTTATGCCAAGGCAATACTTCTGCAAATACTTCAGTAATCTTCAGATCTTTTGCGATGTTATCCGCTACCCCTTGAGCATCGCCGGTTAACAAGCCAACGTGAATCCGTTCAACTTGGAGTTCAAACACCGCTGCCGCTGAGCTCTCCCTGAGCACATCACCTACGCTGATCAGAGCTTCTAGGTTGCCATCAACAACAACACAGATCACTGTAAAGCCGGAGAAGGTGGCTTGATCTGCCCAGAGCACATCTGATACTTCCATGCGGATGTTGTTCTGCACCAAAAGCGCAGGGGAACCAACTACTACCTTTGCCTTGCCAACAACAGCTGAAACTCCAAGTCCTGCAAGAGCGGCAAACTCCTTAGCCTTAGGAACCTTCACACCTTTGGCTTCGGCTGCAGCAACAATAGCTCGACCTAAAGAGTGCTCACTACTACCTTCAACCGAGGCAGCAAGCCCCAGAGTCTTATCAACATCACGAATTTTTGCCTTATTGGCAATACGAACTTCGGCTACGGATCTCTTTCCTAGAGTCAAAGTGCCTGTCTTATCAAACAGCACCACATTTAACTTGGCTGCTTGCTCAAACATCTGCCGATTACGGATAAGCAACCCCGAAGAAGCAGCTTTCGCTGTCGTAATAGCGGTCACTAATGGAATAGCTAGACCCAAAGCATGCGGACAAGCAATCACAAGAACTGTTACGACTCTTTCCAAAACAAAAGTGATGCTTTGTGAGCCATCCAAGACCCAATAAAGAGTTGTTAGAAGAGCTGACACAATAGCGATATAGAATAGCCAGCCCGCAGCCCTATCAGCTAGTCGTTGAGTACTTGATTTAGACTTTTGGGCTTGATCAACCATCTGCACTATTTGTGAGAAGAGAGTGTTTGCTCCGGTTGCACTTGCTCTAACAACGAGAGCACCTGAAGTGCTTGTTCCATCAGCACTAATCACTGTCCCCGCAAATACGTCACTGTCGGTTTCTTTTAGAAAGAGCGCTGATTCGCCGGTAAGCATAGATTCGTCAACATGAGCTTTACCCGAAACTACATGGCCATCTACCGGAATGATGCCACCTGGCGCAATTGCGATCTGATCTCCCAGCTCGATGCTTGAGACAGGAACATTTTCATACTTCTTACCGCGCAAAACATTTGCAGTATCGGGCAGCATGCTTTTGAGTTCACTGAGCGCATTCGATGCTTTCATGGCGGCAGCCATCTCCAACCAGTGGCCGACCAGCATGATGGTAATTAGCGTTGCCAGCTCCCACCAGAAGTCCATGTGCCCAATTGGTCTCCCAACTAACTCTGCAATTGTGAGCGCAAGGCTATAGCCAAAGGAAACAACTAGCGCCATGGCAATAAGTGCCATCATCCCGGGCTTTCGAGATTTGAGTTCCTGGAAACCGCTTGTCAAAAATACTCTGCCAGAGGTGAAGAAAAGGACAATGCCAAAGATGGGTGGCAGGTAACTCGAACCTGAGAAGAATAACGCTGAGAAATTAAGCAGGGACTGCAAGGTGTGAGAAAAGTAAAGTGTAGGAAGTGTTAGTAGTGAGGCAAGCAGAACTTGCTTCTTGAACATGTCAGGGCTGTGTTCGCTGTGGTTATGCTCTTGATGATCTTCATGCTGATGGTGAGCATGAGGGTCATCATGATGATGATGTTCGTGCTCATGCGCCATTGACATATTCTTGATACTCCAATTGAGGTTCGGTTCTAAGTTTGCCATGCCTTGTATTCTGAAGTCATGAAACTCACTAAGTATGAACACGCCTGCATCGTTTTTGAAGAGCAGGGAAAGAAGCTAATTCTAGACCCAGGCTCATATTCTGAGCCTTTAGAAGGTGTCAGGGATGTCTTGGCAGTGGTGATTACCCATGCTCATGATGATCACTGTTTTGAACCCCAATTAGACAGGCTTATCGCAGCTAACCCAGAACTTATGATCTTTGGCCCTCCTCAGGTCTGCACAAGACTCTCCAAATACAACACCACAGCCGTATACATGGGAGATCACTACCCGGTTGGTCCTTTCACCTTGGAGTTCTTCGGTGACCTGCACGCAGTGATTCACCAAAGCATTCCAGTAATAGAGAACCGTGGAGTTCTAATTAACGACAAGTTCTATTACCCAGGGGATTCCTTTACCTTGCCAGATCGACCAGTTGAACTTCTAGCAGTTCCAACTAGTGCTCCATGGCTAAAGATTTCCGAGGTGATGGATTTTGTAACGACTGTCAAACACAAGCATTCAATGGCAACTCACAACGCACTACATAGCGAGTTTGGCAATGCCCTCAGCAATGGCAGAGTGAAAGCAATTACTGAGGCTCAAGGTGGAGAATTTCATTACCTCTTGCCAGGCGACTCCCTAGAGATTTAGCTAACTTCTAAGGTTTCCCCTTAAAGCAAAACAGCCAGACTAAAAAGTCTGACTGTCAAAGCTGGGGTACCAGGACTCGAACCTAGAACAAATGAACCAGAATCACTCGTGTTGCCAATTACACCATACCCCAAGGGTTGTTGCCGAGCTTTGGGCTCGATTACCCATTCTACCTATGACTATAAAGAGCGAGCAAACAGGCTGAGGCGCTCTAGGGTTTCAGCCTTACCCAAGATCTCCATGGATTCAAATAAAGGTGGAGAAATACGCTTACCCGAGATGGCAGTTCTTAGTGGTCCAAAAGCATTTCTAGGTTTATGAGCTAACTCCTCGATTAGTTTCTGAGTTAGAGCTGTCTGAATTGTCTCAGTCTTAAAATCATCAATTCCTTCAAGAACTGAAATAGCAACAAGAGTAATTTCTTTAGATTCTGGAGGTAATCCAGCCTTGGCGTCTTCCTCAACCACAATCTTGTCAGCGGTAGTGAACAAGAAACCAAGCATAGGAACAGCTTCTGAGAGAACAACGATACGTTCCTGAATCAAAGGCGCAGCAGCTGTGAGAATTGCTTGCTCGGAAGCAGTAACTTCCTTACTCACAACTCCTGCGTCCTGAAGGTAGCGAACAATACGGCTCGCAAAGTCATCAACAGTCAACAAACGCAGGTGACTAGCGTTAATCGAATCGGCTTTCTTCTGATCAAAACGAGCTGGGTTTGGATTGACATCTTTGACATCAAAAGCAGTAATCATTTCCGCTAGCGAGAAAACATCTCTATCTGCACTGATGCTCCAACCGAGTAGTGCCAGATAGTTCAATAAACCTTCTGGAATAAAACCACGGTCTCTGTGGTGGAAAAGGTTCGATTCAGGGTCACGCTTAGAAAGCTTCTTGTTACCTTCACCCATTACGAATGGTAGGTGACCAAACTGTGGAATGAACTTAGTAATACCAGCTTCAAACATCGCGTTGTATAGCGCTATTTGTCGAGGAGTTGAAGACAGTAGGTCTTCGCCCCTAAGCACATGGGTAATTCCCATCAGTGCATCATCAACTGGGTTCACCAATGTGTATAGCGGTTGACCGTTAGGTCTAACCACCACAAAGTCAGGAAATGAGCCAGCAGGGAATGTGATTTCTCCTCTGACTAGGTCATCAAATGTAATGTCGACATCAGGCACACGCAATCGAAGAGCGGGCGATCTTCCCTCTGTTTTGTAAGCAGCCTTCGCCTCTTCAGATAACTCTCTTTCGGAGTTGTCATAACCTAACTGAACGGCTCTGCCATTTGCTTTGTTACGCTCATCAAGTTCTTCACCGGTTAGAAAACTCTCATACACATGTCCTGAAGCCTTTAGCTTCTCAATTACATCAAGATAAATGTCACTTCGCTCTGATTGACGATAAGGCTCATGAGGGCCACCAACCCCAACACCTTCGTCCCAGTTCAAACCCAACCACTTGAGGCCATCAAGAATCATCTCAAAAGACTCTTCGCTATCTCTTTCAGCATCGGTATCTTCAATACGGAAGACGAAGGTTCCACCGGTGTGACGAGCATAAGCCCAGTTAAACAGCGCAGTTCTAACAAGCCCTACGTGAGGAGTTCCAGTTGGAGAGGGACAGAAGCGAACGCGAACATCACTGCCTGAAGCAGTGGTGAAAGGTGCTGTGATTTGGTTTGACATAACTGAATAAGTCTAAGCGACGGGGTTAGTTAGAGTTCCGATGCCTTCGATGCTTATCTCAACTGACTGACCTGATTCGATTTGACCAATGCCAGCAGGTGTTCCAGTGAGGATGACATCTCCTGGAAGCAACGTCATTACTTGTGAGACATGTTCAATGATTCTAGGAACCTTATGAATCAGCATGTCTATGGATGAATGCTGTCTTAGCTCTCCATCAACTCTGGTTTCTAGAATCTGACCATCAACGACAAACTCGGTTTCAACCCAAGGACCCAGTGGACAGAAAGTATCAAAACTTTTAGCCCTAGTCCATTGACCATCTTTGTTTTGAATATCTCTTGCGGTCACATCGTTAGCAATCGTAAAGCCCCAGACATAATCCAAAGCTTTATCTGCTCTAACATTCTTAGCAACCTGACCAATAACAATAGCCAGTTCACCTTCGTGCTCTACTCGCTCTGAGATTGTAGGCAGGACGATGGTTTCGCCAGGACCGATAACTGCAGTTAGCGGCTTGATAAAAATCAGCGGTTCCACAGGAGCTTCCCCACCCATTTCTGCAGCATGATCTGCATAGTTCTTACCGATACAAATAATCTTGCTCGTTGGTAATACCGGTGGGAGTAGTTGAACATCTTTTAGTGGAATCCGCTCCCCTGTTGTTTCATAACCCTGAAACACAGGGTGCCCTCTAAACACAACTACCTCAGGACCATCAACTAAGCCCCAAGAGACCTGGTCTCTAACAATGAACTTAGCTATTTTCATGAACTTAGTTTGACCAACCAGTTATGACGATCAGGAACTAAACCATACTGAATACCAGTTAGTTCTTCTCTAAGAGCGGTAGTTAGCTCACCTGGTTGAGGATCTTCTGGACCAATAACTTCTTCTCTTGATTTGAACTGCCCAACTGGAGTAATGACGGCTGCCGTGCCACAGGCAAAAACTTCAGTTATCTCACCTGAGTTATAACCTTCACGAACTTCAGACAAAGTAACAGTTCTTTCTTCAACAGTAATGTTCTTATCCTTAAGCAACTGAATGATTGAGTCACGAGTAATTCCTCGAAGAATAGTTCCATCCAAAGAGGGGGTCACCACATGACCGTCTTTGTATACGAAGAAGACGTTCATGCCACCGAGCTCTTCGATGTTGGTGTGAGTCTCTGCATCTAGGAAAAGCACCTGAGAACAACCGTTTTCATAACCTTCGTTTTGGGAAATCAAGCTAGCCGCATAGTTACCACCGGTCTTGGCTTCACCAGTTCCGTATTTACCTGCTCTTGCAGAATCTAAAGCAATCCAGATTGAAACTGGCTTTAGTCCACCAGTAAAATAAGGTCCGACAGGGCTTGCAATAACGCGATACTCGGCTCGGTGAGCTGCTCTAACACCTAGGAAGTTTTCTGCTGCGATCTCAAAAGGTCTGAAATACAAAGTCTTCTCATTAACTGGCTTTGGTACCCAAGCCGCATCAACAGAAATCAAAGCTCTAAGGCTTTCAACAAAGACATCAATTGGTAGTTCAGGCAGAGCCATACGTTTAGCTGATTTTTGAAGTCGAGCTCCGTTAGCTGTGGGTCTAAAAGTGTGGATAGAGCCATCTTGGTGACGGTATGCCTTGATACCTTCAAATACTTCTTGTCCATAGTGCAGAACAGCACTTGATGGATCCATCAGCATTGGTCCATACGGCTCAACTCTGGCATTTTGCCAACCAGCTTCTTTAGTCCACTCAATGATTACCTGGTGGTCAGTAAAGTTCACGCCAAAAGCGGGGTCTTCAAGCAGTGCTTCACGCTCAGATTCAGGCATAGCGTGATCAGATTTGATGACCTTGAATTCCATTAGCCGTTCCTTACTTAGAGTTGAGCGAAAATACTTTGTGCAATCTCGGTTGTTGTGCGCTTGGCATCCCCTCGAGCTGCAAGATCGGCAGCAACTGCTCTTTCAATTCTCGCTGCAGCAACAGGGTTGCCTAAGTGATCTAACAACATCGCAGCAGAAAGAATTGCTGCTGATGGATCAGCAATGCCCTTACCTGCAATATCAGGAGCAGACCCGTGCACTGGTTCAAACATTGATGGGAATAAACCAGTTGGGTTGATGTTTCCAGAAGCAGCGATGCCGATACCGCCACCGATTGCAGCAGCTAAGTCAGTCAAGATATCCCCAAAGAGGTTATCGGTGACAATGACATCAAATCTTGAAGGGTCAGTCACCATGTATATGGTGGCTGCATCAACATGCTGGTAGTCAACCTTTACTGCTGGGAACTCCTTAGCAACTTCATCAACAGTTCGTTGCCATAACCAACCAGCGTTCACTAGAACATTGTGCTTATGCACGAGAGTTAGCTTCTTACGGTCACGGTTAGCGGCTAATTCAAACGCGTAACGAACTGCTCTCTCAACGCCAAAGCGAGTATTTACTGAGGTTTCGTTAGCAACTTCGTTTTCAGTTCCAACACGGATAGCTCCACCGTTACCAACGTAAGCACCTTCAGTACCTTCACGAACAACAACAAAATCAACTTCCCCTGGATCTGCAAGAGGAGAAACAACCCCTGGGTATAGCTTGGTTGGCCTTAGGTTGATGTAGTGATCGAAAGTGAATCTAAGTTTTAGTAGAAGTCCACGCTCCAGAACGCCAGATGGAACAGAAGGGTCGCCAATAGCACCAAGCAAGATTGCGTCGTGCTGGGCAAGAGAAGCTAAATCTGCATCAGTAAGAATTTCGCCAGTTGCTAGATACCTTCTGGCCCCTAGGTCATATTCCTTGGTGACAAACTCAACTCCTGAGCCACGGGTAGCAAGCTGAAGGGCTTCTAGGGCAAGCGCTGTTACTTCAGGGCCAATGCCATCGCCACCAATTACGCCAATATTTATCTGCTCAGTCACTTGGATTCTTTCAAACTCGTTTAATACAACTTTACTTGAGCAGAACTAGGCTCCACGCTTAGCCAGCAGAACTAGCGTGGTTGAGGGCTTTAGCCCTTCCTTTGTCTGAATTTGACCTTCTCTGTTCTCAAGAACTTCAATGCTGAGACCTGTGCCTTCAAGTGCTTTAGAGATGGTCTCAACATTAGGCAAGACATCTGGATCCCTAGGGCCACCAAAACCGCTAACTAAGTTATCTCTCGAGTGCCAAACTCCCATCAGATGACCACCTGGCGCAACAAAACTTGCGAGGCGTCTGGTTGCAATTTCAAGCTGTGCTTCAGGAATTTGCAGGTAACCGATGACAGCTAACTCAACAGGACTAAAGGATGGCAGGAACTTCAAAGCATCAGCGCAGTTCGCTGAACAGAGATTAGCAACGCCCTCTTCTTTGGCAAAAGCCAAATACTTATCTAGCGCCTTTTGGGAGAAGTCAACATTCTCAACGTGCCAGCCCTGCTTGGCTAGCCAAACAGAGTTTCTACCTTCGCCGCCAGCTAACTCAATTGCTCGCTTAGCTCCAGAGACCTCCAGAGGCCCACAGAACTCAACTACAAAACGGTTCTCAACCTTGGTATAGATAAATTCTTCAGTTGAATACTTTTCGTCCCAGTACTTGGAATCCATTACTTAGTGATGCCTAAAGGGAGAATTTCTTGAGCGTCTAGAAAACTTCCGAGGTTAGTTAGATCTGTCATTCCTAATGAGCGCATGCTCTCTGAGGCAGCTGAAGCTTCATCGCTAGTTTCGCCATAGAGGTAATACTTTCCGTCTCTAGAAAGCTCTCCTGCATCTGAGTAGAAAGAACCTGATGCAAAATAAATATTTATTGAACCAGTAATGTGAGAAGCTGCAAATTTATCTGGAGTTCTTAGATCAATAATGGCCGTTACATCACTGACCTCAAGTTTTGCTGGAGCACAGGCAGATAACCCAGCAACAAGTGAAACAGCTAGAACCGCTGTGAATAGAATCCTCAATTTGGTCATAATCTTGGCCTTCCTAAGTCTTGGTTCTAGGATAACTCAAACCATCTCCAGTTAAACTAGGCAGTAAAGGAGATTACACATGGCAACTGAAGTAAGCATTGAAGAACTAGCTGACGTTATTGAACACGGCGGTTTCGTCCTAGACGTTAGAGAAGACGACGAGTGGGCAGATGGACACGTTCCTAACGCTCATCACATTCCAATGAATGAGGTTGCCAACCAACTAGACAAGCTTGATGACGGTGCCAGAGTGTTCATCATATGCCGTTCAGGAGCTAGGTCTATGACCGTAGCCAACTACCTAGAAGCACAGGGCTACGATGTAGTTTCAGTAGCTGGTGGAACACAAGCCTGGATCAGCTCTGATCGTGAACTATCTTTTGAGGCTTCCCTTTAGTCAAACTTTAGGTCAATAGCCTTTAGAACATCAGCTTCAATTGCAACTCGCACTTCTTCAAGCACATTCGCAGCTACTGGTGAATCAACAGTAATAACTGAGAGTGCTTTACCGCCCTTAGAGTTTCTAGCAATCTGCATTGCAGCAATGTTGATGTTGTTCTCAGCAAAAGCTTTACCGTAAACAGCAACTATTCCTGGTCTATCTGCATAGATCATTAGAACGAAGTGTTCTGCAACTGCAAGCTCAACATCGTAACCGTTGATGTTAACAATCTTCTGGTGAAGTTTAGGACCGATGACTGTTCCTGAAACAGAAGCAGTTGTTCCATCAGCAAGGATTACCTTGATCGAAGTCACGTTGCGGTATTCCTCGCTGTGTGCATCAACCGATAGCTTGACTTCAACTCCACGAGCTTCAGCAAGCAGAGGCGCATTCACATAAGAAACCTGCTCGGTAACAGCATTCTGATAGAAGCCCTTGAGGGCCGCTAGCTTCAAGACTGAAACATCATGAGCTGCGATCTCTCCTCTAACTTCAACTTCAATAGCAATAGCGTTGCCACCAGAGATACCGAAGAGCAACTGACCCATGTTTTCCATCAGTGCGATACCTGGCTTGACCGATGCATCAATAACACCTCCGGCAACATTCACTGCATCTGGAACTAAATCTCCAGCAAGAGCAAGCCTTACGCTCTTAGCAACAGAGATACCCGCCTTCTCCTGTGCTTCATCAGTTGATGCACCTAGGTGAGGTGTAACAATGATGTTTTCAAGTTCTAGTAGTGGTGAACCTGTTGGAGGTTCATTCACAAACACATCTAGACCAGCACCAGCAATACGGTTTGACTTCAACGCTGCATAAAGAGCATCTTCATCGATGATGCCACCGCGAGATGCATTAACAATACGAAGTGTTGGTTTAGCAATTGCAAACTGGTCGGCAGCAATCATTCCAGTGGTCTCTGGGGTCTTAGGAATGTGGATAGTAATGAAATCTGATCTCTTCATTAGATCTTCAAGAGAAACTAGTTCAACACCAATCTGCTCAGCTCTTGCTGCAGTGACATAAGGGTCGTAACCAATTAGCTTTGCTTCAAAGCCAGAAAGTCTTTGAGCAACCAATGTTCCAATCCGACCAAGGCCGACGATTCCGATGGTCTTCTCATAAAGCTCAACACCGGTGAACTTAGAGCGCTGCCACTTACCTGCCTTCAGCGATGCATTGGCATCTGGAACAAAGCGGGCTAGAGAGAAAATATGCGCGATAGCAAGTTCAGCAGCTGAAATCACGTTAGATGTTGGTGCGTTCACAACCATTACACCAGCAGCGGTAGCTGCTTTGATGTCTACGTTGTCGAGCCCTACCCCAGCACGAGCAATTACTTTTAGGTTTGGAGCATGTGAAATAGCTTCAGCATCAACCTGGGTAGCAGATCTCACCAAGATTGCACTTGCGGTAGCAAGAGCTGCTAAAAGAGCTGGACGGTCAGTGCCATCTACGTTCTGGACTTCAAAATCAGGACCTAGAGCTTCAACGGTGGCAGGTGAAAGCTCTTCAGCGATAAGGACGATTGGTTTAGACAATGTTGTATTCCTAGTGAATTAGGGGGAAAGTTTTTCAGCTGCACCAGCGAAGCGTAAGACAATCTTACCTAAGCCTGTCTTAGTCTTAAGCGGTGAACGAACTAGTCTTCTATGCCGCCATCAGCAATGACGGCTATCTAGCTGGCCCCGATGGGGATATGTCCTGGGCTGAGAAGTATTTGGCCTCAGGGGATGACTTTGGATACTTCGAACTAGTCAGCCGATCTTCAGCCATCCTGATGGGTAGAGCCACCTTTGATTTCGAGATAGAAAGCGGAGTCCGGGGTCCAAGACCACTCCCCACCTATGTGCTAACCCACATCCCCGAGTTCTATAGAGACGTCCTAGATGAGAACATCTTCTTCACCGGTGGTGACATAGCTAAGGTCATTGATCTGATAAAGCTAAAACACCCCGGCACAGTCTTCATCATGGGTGGCGCTGATGTTGCTAACCAGCTGTTGGATGCAAACCTAATCGACAGTATGAGACTCTTTGTCTGCCCTGAAGATCTAGGTTCAGGAATTAAAGCGTTCAAAGATGACACTTCTTACAACAACTTCACTCTTGTCGATGAGCGGGAATATGCCTCAGGAATTATTGAAGAGATTTATCTAAGAACTCCTTAAAGCAAGAACCCCACCTTTTCAGGTGGGGTTACTTGTAAATCTTTAGCGAGCAGCCTTGCCCTCTTCATAGTCATCTGAGTTTTTGATCCATGAGAAAAGCTTGCGAAGGCTACGACCAACAGCTTCGATTGGGTGTGTTTCACCCTTAGCTCTTAGCGCTAGGAACTCTGGAGCTCCAGCATCCTGGTCTGCAACGAAACGGTTAGCAAAAGTGCCATCCTGAATGTCGGTTAGAACATCGCGCATACGCTGTTTAACTTCTGGGCCAATAACTCTTGGACCTGAGATGTAGTCACCGTATTCAGCTGTGTCAGAAACTGACCAACGCTGCTTAGCGATACCACCTTCATACATCAAGTCAACGATTAGCTTCAGTTCGTGCAGAACTTCGAAGTATGCAACCTCTGGCTGGTAACCAGCTTCAATAAGAGTTTCGAAACCATACTGAACCAACTGTGATGCGCCACCACAGAGAACTGCCTGCTCACCGAATAAGTCAGTCTCAGTCTCTTCAGTGAAAGTGGTCTTGATAGTTCCAGCTCTGGTTCCACCAATTGCTTTTGAATATGAAAGCGCAAGATCAAATGCATGACCTGAGTAATCCTGCTCAACGGCAACTAGGTTAGGCACTCCACGACCGTCTTTATATTCACGACGAACGATGTGACCTGGGCCCTTAGGTGCAACTAGGAATACATCAACATCAGCTGGTGGCTTGATGAAGCCATAACGGATTGAGAAACCGTGACCGAAGACAAGTGCCTTACCAGCAGTTAGGTTTGGTGCAATCTCGTTTGCATAGATGTCACGCTGACGAGGATCTGGCGCCAAGATCATGATTACATCTGCCCAAGCTGCAGCATCAGCAACAGAGAGAACCTTTAGTCCTGCTTCTTCAGCTTTTGCTTTGCTCTTTGAACCTTCCTTCAGACCAACAACAACATCCACACCTGAATCCTTTAGGTTCAGTGAGTGTGCGTGTCCTTGAGAACCGTAACCAATTACGGCTACCTTCTTGCCCTGGATAATGCTTAGATCGGCATCCTTGTCGTAAAAGATTTCAGCCACTTGTTTTATCTCCTTGTTTGATGTTTATTACTGCTTAAGAACCTTCTCGGTGATTGACTTTGAACCACGTCCAATAGCCAAAACACCCGACTGCACCAATTCTTTGATGCCGAAGGGTTCGAGAACTTTGATGAAGGCTTGACACTTGGCCGTTTCGCCAGTTACCTCAATGATTAGTGCATCGCTCGCGACGTCAATGACGCGGGCACGGAATAAGGTTACCGCTTCTAGCACCTGTGAACGGGTAGCGGCGTCAGTCTTGACCTTAATCAACATGTGATCGCGCTCAACGGTGGTCTCAGGTTCTAGTTCAACAACCTTGATTACGTTAATCAACTTGTTTAGCTGCTTGGTGACCTGCTCCAGCGGAAGGCCATCAACGCTAACCACAACGGTGATTCGAGATAGCCCTTCAACTTCGGTAGTGCCCACGGCAAGGGATTCAATGTTGAAACCACGACGAGCAAACAAACCTGCAACGCGAGTCAAAAGACCTGGACGGTCTTCAACTAGTAGGGATAAAACATGCTGTGACATTACTCCTCATCCCCTTCTTCCCAAACTGGTCTTTCATCTTTAGCGAACTGAACCGCATCATTAGAAAGTCCTGCTGGAACCATTGGCCAAACCATGGCATCTCTGCCAACGATGAAGTCGATAACAACTGGTCGATCATTAGTTTCCATTGCTAGCTTGATAGCTGCGTCAACTTCTTCTTCTTTTTCAACACGAATGCCAAGGCAACCATAGGCTTCAGCTAACTTGACAAAATCAGGAATCATCGCGGTATCGGTTCCGGTGTTCAAATCAGTGTTTGAGTAACGAGAGTTATAGAACAGTGTCTGCCACTGTCTGACCATTCCCAAAGAAGAGTTGTTGATGATGGCGACCTTGATTGGAATGTTGTTAATGGTGCAGGTAGCAAGTTCCTGGTTGGTCATCTGGAAACAACCATCACCATCAATAGCCCAAACCAAACGATCCGGTTGAGCAACCTTTGCTCCCATGGCTGCAGGAACTGCGTAACCCATGGTTCCAGCTCCACCTGAGTTCAACCAAGAGTTAGGTCGTTCATATTTGATGAACTGTGCTGACCACATCTGGTGTTGACCAACGCCAGCAGCAAAAACAGCCTCTGGTCCTGATAGTTCACCAATACGAGAAATAACAAACTGTGGTGACATCTTGCCATCGTCAGGTTGGGTGTATCCAAGTGGGTAACGAGTTCTTAGATCGTTAAGGAAACTCCACCATTCAGCAATATCCGGCTTTGTCCCCTTGAGGTCATTTGAAAGCTCTGCGTTTAGTTCGGTTAGAACTTCTTTCAAATCACCAACGATAGGAACATCGGCAAAACGAATCTTGCCAATTTCAGCAGGGTCAATATCTACGTGAATAACTTTTGCCCCAACCGCAAAAGTCTTAACCTGTCCTGTTACTCGGTCATCAAATCGAGCACCGAGAGTGATTAGCAAATCACTTCTCTGCAGCGCAGTAACGGCTGGAACAGTTCCGTGCATACCTGGCATACCAAGGTTCTGTGGATCTGAATCTGGGAATGCGCCTCGTGCCATAAGTGTTGTCACAACCGGAGCGCCGATAATCTTGGCAAGTTCAAGGAGCTCTAGGTTTGCTCGTGAGCGGATAATTCCACCACCGATGTATAGCACCGGTCGCTTAGCCTCTTTGATTAGTTGCGCAGCAGCTTGAATCTGCTTACCGTGTGGTTTGGTAACTGGCTTGTAACCAGGTAGGTCTACCTTTGGTGGCCAGATGAATTCAGCTTTATTGATTTGAGCATCTTTAGCGATGTCAACTAGAACTGGCCCTGGCCTTCCAGTTGTTGCGATTAGAACAGCTGCTGCAAGGGTCGCTGGAATATCTTCTGCTTTGGTAACTAGGAATGAGTGCTTAGTAATTGGCATAGTGATACCGACGATGTCGGCTTCCTGGAATGCATCGGTACCAATAGAAGATGAGTTGACTTGACCGGTAATAGCAAGCAGTGGAACAGAGTCCATGTGTGCATCTGCAATAGCTGTAACAAGGTTGGTAGCTCCAGGCCCTGAGGTAGCAATACAAACACCAAGTTTTCCTGAAGCTGATGCATAACCCTCTGCTGCGTGACCTGCACCCTGTTCGTGACGAACAAGAATGTGTCTAATCTTGGTTGAATCCATCAGTGGATCGTAAGTAGGGAGAATCGCACCACCGGGCAGACCGAAGATATCGGTAACCCCGAGTAGTTCAAGAGATCGAACTATCGCTTGCGCTCCAGTTAGAACTTCGTTAGCCATAAATAATCCTTAGGTTAAAACCTGTGTTAGCCGGTGTAGGCACCTTCAGCTGCTGAATGCACAAGCTTCGAATACTTAGCCAAAACTCCACGGGTATATCTAGGTGGTAGTGGCACCCATTCTGCTTTACGGGCTGCCAACTCTTCTGGCTCAACTAGTAGTTCGAGCGTGCGAGCTGCGATGTTGACTCGAATTAAGTCTGAATCGCGTACCAGAGCAATTGGACCGCCATCGGTCGCCTCTGGTGCAATGTGTCCGATACACAGTCCGGTTGTGCCGCCTGAGAATCGTCCGTCAGTCAAGAGTAATACATCCTTGCCTAAACCCGCACCTTTAATAGCGCTGGTGATAGCCAGCATCTCACGCATACCAGGGCCACCCTTGGGTCCTTCGTAGCGGATAACCACGACATCGCCCTTAGAGATCTTGCCTTCGGTCAAAGCCTGCATGGCAGCAGCTTCTCTTTCAAAGACTCGAGCAGGGCCGGTGAAATCTTCCAGGTCAAAACCAGCGGTCTTCACTACCGCACCATCTGGAGCCATTGACCCCTTAAGGATTGAAATACCGCCGGTCTTATGAATCGGGTTAGTCAAAGCTCTGATGATCTTGCCGTCAGGGTCAGGTGGGTTAATACCTGCAAGGTTCTCAGCGACAGTCTTACCGGTAACCGTTAGCGCATCTCCGTGGATAAGACCAGCATCTAGAAGTGCCTTCATAACAACAGGAACTCCACCAACGCGGTCAACATCGGTCATAACGTATCGACCGAAAGGCTTTAGGTCACCTAGGTGGGGAACCTTGTCTGCGATTCTGTTGAAATCATCAAGAGTTAGATCAACTTCTGCCTCTTTAGCAATAGCTAAAAAGTGTAAAACTGCGTTAGTCGAACCACCAAAAGCCATGGTCACAGCAATTGCGTTCTCCAGAGCTTTCTTAGTAATGATGTCTCTAGCAGTAATTCCTTGGGCAATTAGATTAACAACTGCTTCACCTGAACGGTGAGCCCAAGTGTCTCTTCTTCGATCAGCAGAAGGAGGAGAAGCAGAACCAGGTAGTGACATACCCATAGCTTCTGCAGCACAGGCCATGGTGTTAGCTGTATACATTCCGCCGCAGGCACCTTCACCTGGACAGATTGCTCTTTCAATACGATCAAGATCTTCAAGACTCATGGTTCCAGCCTTGCAAGCACCAACAGCCTCAAAGGCGTCAATGATTGTTACTTCTTTTTCAGTGCCATCGGTGAGCTTTACCCAACCTGGAGCAATAGTTCCTGCATAGAGAAACACGGAAGCTAGGTCTAAACGAGCTGCTGCCATCAACATACCTGGCAGTGACTTGTCACAACCGGCTAAAAGTACTGAACCATCAAGTCTTTCTGCCTGCATAACTGTCTCAACCGAGTCGGCAATGACTTCACGAGAAACTAGCGAGAAGTGCATTCCATCATGTCCCATGGAGATACCGTCAGACACGGAAATAGTGCCAAATTCAAGCGGGTAACCCTTAGCGGCGTGAACACCCTCTTTAGCAGCATCCGCTAGACGATCTAAAGAAAGGTTGCAGGGGGTAACTTCATTCCAAGAAGAAGCAACGCCAATTTGAGGCTTTTCCCAGTCCTCATCCCCCATGCCAACGGCCCGAAGCATGCCTCTAGCAGCTGCACGCTCAATACCGTCGGTAACTACCCGACTGCGGGGTTTCATATCTTTGGCCATTAGATAAGTTTAGGCGAAATCAGTTCGTTATAAACAGTGCCTGCCAAACGTCAGTTAGCCTTAACAGGTGCCAAAACCTCAAGAAGAACTAGACCAGCAGAGCCTTGCTCGCTATACCCAGGCTGCCATTCGCGCCAGCCGTGAGGTCATCGCTTCTTATTCAACTTCTTTTGGCTGGGCTACCAAACTACTAAAGCAACCAATTCAAACTCAAGTTCAAAATATATATGGCCTTGTTCGTGTTGCAGACGAAATTGTCGACGGTGCAGCAGCCGGTGCTCTCGGTGATAACCGATTGGAAGCATCTGCTCAACTAGACAAACTAGAGCAAGAAACTTATAAAGCCATGCAACTAGGTTTTAGCACGAATCTTATTGTTCATGCTTTCGCAGTTACAGCTAGAGAAACTGATTTAGACAGAAAGCACCTCGAAGCTTTCTTTCACTCAATGCGCATGGATCTAAACAAAACTAGACACGACCACAAGTCTTTCTCGACATATGTTTATGGATCAGCAGAAGTTATTGGCCTGATGTGCTTGCAAACTTTCATTCACGATAAAGAGTTAACCCTTGAACAGAGAGAAACACTTCGTAAAGGTGCGCAGGCACTGGGTGCAGCTTTTCAGAAAGTAAATTTCCTAAGAGATCTAGCTTCCGATTTTGAACAACTTGGTAGAAGTTACTTCCCTCTGGTAAACGTAACTAACTTCACTGAAGAAACCAAGGTTGCACTTGTGCAGGACATCAACAATGACCTCGCTGTTTCCGCGCAGTCAATCAAACTAATCCCAAAATCAGCTCGTAAGGCAGTTGTATCGGCACAACTACTTTTCACTGAACTAAATAACAAGATTTCTGCAACCCCAGCAGAAGAACTCATCAGAACTAGAATCAGAGTTTCAAACCTTAGAAAACTTGTAATAATCCTCAAAGCCCTGATCGGAGTAACACCTAAATGACCCAAAAGACCGCAATCGTAATTGGTGGAGGAATCGCAGGTTTAGCAACTGCTGCCATCCTCGCTAAAGCTGGCATGAAGGTGCAGTTATTTGAAGCCAGAGAAAGAGTTGGCGGGAGAGCTTATATCTGGGAAAAAGATGGCTTCACTTTCGACATGGGTCCTTCCTGGTATCTAATGCCAGATGCTTTTGATCAGTTCTTCAAACTAATGGGCACCACTGCTGATAAGGAACTAGATCTAGTCCGCCTTGACCCTGCTTATAGAACAATCTTCGAAGGCCAGGATGAGCCAATGCTTATGCATGAGAGCTTAGAAAAGAACTTTTCTGAGTTCGAAGCCTACGAACCAGGATCAGCGAAAATGCTCAAAAAATATTTAGACAGTGCTGAGCAAACTTACCTATTAGCAAATAGGCATTTCTTGTATACCAACTTTCAAAATATGAAGTCTTTCACCCATCCTGAAATTATGAAGAAAGCTGTGACTTTCACGAAACACCTTTTTACATCGATTTACGGCTACTCTTCAAGCACGTAAAAGATGAACGTCTACGCAAGGTTCTTAACTTTCCTGCAGTTTTCCTCGGCGCTTCCCCCTATAAGACTCCGAGCATGTACCACTTGATGACCCACATCGACATGAATGTTGGAGTCTTCTACCCACAGGGGGGAATTTACAAAATCATTGAAGCAGTTGAAAGACTTGCTAAAGCTAACGGTGTTCAGATTCACACCAACTCGCCAGTCAACAAGATTAACGTTGACAGCAATGGTCAAGTAAAGGGCATTCAAGTTGGCGAAGTTACTTACGAAGCAGATGTTGTTGTTGCTAACGCAGATCTACACTTCGTCGAAACTCAGCTACTAGAACCGAAGTACCAAACTCTTCCGCAGAAGTGGTGGGACAAGAGGATTCCAGGTCCATCGGCCTTACTTATGTATTTAGGTGTGAAGGGAAAAATTGAAACATTAGATCACCACACACTCCTATACACAGATGACTGGGCTACCAACTTTGCTCAAGTTTTCAAGAAAGCTGACGGCAAGAGCAAAGTTGCTCACCCAGCAAGCTTGTATGTCTGTGCACCAAGCAAGACTGATCCATCAGTTGCACCTGATGGTTATGAAAATCTCTTCGTTCTAGTCCCTGCTGCCGCTGACCCTTCGATTGGTAAGGGTGGAATTAATCGTTCAGGTGATCCTGAATTTGAAGCTGAAGCTGATCGCATCATTGAGCAGATTGCTGATTGGTGCAAGATTCCAGATCTAGCCGAACGAATTGTGGTTAGAAGAACCATGGGGCCACAGAACTTTGTCGACGAGCTAAATGCTTGGTCAGGTACCGCGCTTGGTATGGCGCATACCCTGAGACAATCTGCATTTTTCCGACCTAAGAACAAGAGCAAGAAAGTCAAGGGTCTTTACTACGCAGGCCACCACTCAATCCCAGGCATTGGCTTGCCTATGTGTCTAATCGGTGCAGAACTGGTGTACAAACTCATGATTGATGACAATTCAAGTGGACCAACTCCAAATGAAATCAAGCCAATCCCTGAAGACGGCTGGAAAGGCCTGAACTAGTGTCGTTTGCTTATCTTGCTGGATTGATCCTTTCCATTATTGGTTTAGGTCTTTTTGACTTGAGGTACAAACTAGGTTTTTCAACAAATAAGAAGGCTGCGCTTCTTGCTACTTTGCTTCCGCTTTTCTTCTTTTTACTCTGGGATGGTGCAGGGATTGCACTGGGAATTTTCTTCAGAGGTGAAACAAGCCACCTAACTGGATTGCTTATTGCACCGGAGTTACCGCTAGAAGAATTGTTCTTCCTCTTCCTCCTGAATTACACATCCCTCACCATCTTCATCGCCGTCAAGAGGATCATGGCTAAGCGATGAACTATCTAGCTCTCAACGTCATCTTCATGCTTATAGCTTTCGTAATCTTGAATGTGGTTGTTAGAAAGTCCCCGTGGAAGCTAATTGGCTGGACACTGCTGGCTATGGTTCTAGTCACGCTAATTCTAGATAATGTAATTGTTGCCCTAGGAATTGTTGCATATGACACCAACAAAATCAGTGGGCTGGTTTTAGGCTTAGTGCCAATAGAAGATTTCGCATACACAATAGTTTCGGTGCTTGCAGTTACCAGCATTTGGCATCTGATGACAAGGAAGAAGTAATGGAAGCTCTAAAGCAACTGTTCTGGTCCTCTAGACCTGTTTCCTGGATCAACACCGCCTTCCCTTTTGGTGCAACATATGTCTTCATCAACCACAAAGTTGATCTCACTTTTGTAGTCGGAACACTCTTCTTCCTGATTCCTTATAACTTCCTTATTTATGGCATCAACGATGTCTTCGATTATGAGAGTGACCTTCGTAACCCTCGCAAAGGCGGCATCGAAGGAGCTTTGCTTAACAAAAAGTGGCACAAGCTAACCCTCTGGGCATCAACTCTGCTCTGTGTGCCCTTCTTGGCATACCTTTACCTCGTTTCAGATCTGAACTCAGCGCTTTGGCTGACATTCTTCATTTTCACAGTTGTCGCATACAGCGCACCTAAACTGAGATTCAAAGAACGGGGTTTCCTAGATTCACTAACAGCATCCAGTCACTTTGTTGGACCAATGATTTATGCACTCTCACTATCTGAGGTAGATCTAGCCCAAAGACCGGTGCTTTCAAGCATTCTTGCCTTTACCCTTTGGGGTATTGCTTCTCATGCCTTTGGTGCAGTTCAGGATGTGAAAGCAGATCGTGAAGCAAACATCTCGAGCATCGCCACATTGATTGGGGCGAAAGCAACAGTTTGGTTCGCCTTCATCGCCTACGCACTAGCCGGTGTTTTAGTAATGAACACAATCTGGCCTGGACCGATAGCTGCAATCGCAGCAGTTCCTTACCTGTTAATCCTGACTCCGTATCTCAACATCACTGATGAAGATTGTGAGAGAGCAAACAAGGGTTGGCGCAGATTTATCTGGCTGAATTTCTTTGCAGGATTTGTAGTTTCACTGATCCTGATTTCATCAGCGCTGTTCAACTAGCTCTAGCCATCCAGTCGATCATGTATTCTTTCCTAAATCCAGATCCACAGTGGTGACAACTATATAAACGCTTAGGTCTTTGATACCTAAAGTGTTCATGACCATTAGGACAGAGTCCTCGATAAGGCGCATACGCTTTAGCTATCTCTTGACCGGTATATGTTTCGTTCCTGTAACCGATTCGTTTAGCAGTTGCCAGCCACTTCTTACCGTGACCTTCTTTAGGTCCAACCAAAGCATGAGCAATCTCATGTTTCACGGTCTGCATGACATCATCGATTGAATGCACTAGAGATAAATATTTGCTCACGGTAATCCGCTTGTCGTTATAGCTGCATAACCCAGCACGTCTTCTACCGCTATCAAAACCAAAAGACCATTCACGATCTTCAAGATGCTCGAGCATCTCTGTTTCAGCCAAAGCACGAAGGTAATCCCAACGATCTGCAACCAGTCGGATTTTCTTGCCACCCTGGCTTCTAGTCTTTTCTACGAAACCGTAATCCTCCAGAGCTGAAACTAGAGACAACTGGCTGACATCAGCCCGCACTGAGACTTTCCCCAGTTTTAGTTGATCAAATGAATAGTCCAGAACTGCTCTGATGCCTTCAGCAACCCAAGCCATAGTGCCAGCGATTCCCTGCTCAACTATGAGAACAGCAGCTGGACCAGTTTCTTTGAAATCAGTGAGAGTTAGTTTGGCAATCTCAATTTGCTCTTCCCTCTTAACCAGCCAGACGTTTTCATCGAGAGCAGACAAGCTAAGTCCAGAGCGACTCAGAGGAGGTGTTTTAAGGGTCAAAGTGTCTAACATTTCAACCACAGGCTAACCCCTAGGAAGGATAAATAGCTCTAAATCCGCTGCCTGTTGAAAACTTTTGACTGTTTATAAACAATGGGGCTTTGTTTCAATTTAGTTAACTTTCCGTTTGCCACACTATAAATCAACCGAAATAGCCCTGCTTTTGCCAATAACCTGACCGAATGACTACTAACACAAAAAACACTGCTTCGGCAGGTGCAATCGAAACCAACGACATTCTCCCGATTCCTGCGGGTGAACGTCACGGCAAACCGTGGCACTTATTCACAGTTTGGTCGTCCCCGAACCTCGAGTTCGCAACCGTATTCGTCGGCGCACTAGGAATTGGCTTTGGACTTAATGTCCTCCAAGCCATTCTTGCTGTGCTTGTTGGAAACGCATTAGCTGGCCTCACCCACGGTATCTTGAGCACCTGGGGGCCAGAAGCTGGTCTCCCTCAGATGGTTCTTGGCCGCAACGCCTTCGGCAAGGTAGGAAACCTGATCCCTTCAGGTCTTTCAACTCTTGTTGCAGGTATCGGTTGGTTCGCAGTTAACACTGTTTCTGGAACCCTAGCGCTATCTGCACTACTTGGTTGCGATGCAGTCCTGGCATTGCTAATCGTTATTGTGGCACAGGTAGGTATCGCATTCGTGGGTCACAACTTGATCCAGGTTTGGGAGCGTTACAGCTCTTACTTCTTGGCTCTTGTCTGGCTCATCGTTGCTTTCGTTGTGTTCACACACTCTGGCGCATTCACACCTAGCCCTGCAATCTCAGGCTTCTCATGGGCAGCGTTCACACTTACTGCTGGTGCAGCTTATGGTTACACCGCTGGTTGGACCCCATTCGCTTCTGACTACACCCGTTACCTTCCAGAAAAAACTAACAAGACACGTCTTGGCTTGGCTGCTGGATTAGGTAACTTTGTTAGCACAACGCTTCTTATGTCTTTGGGTGCAGTTGCATTCAACCTCATTGAGAGTGCAGTTGGCGATGCTAACGGTGGACAATTTGTTGTCTTCGGTCCAAACCCAACGTCAGTATTTACAGGTGCTTTAGGTAACGATGCACTTGCGAAGGTAACCCTTCTAGCTATTGCTATCGGCTCCATATCTGCAAACGTCCTGAATGTTTACTCAGGTGCGATGTCGTTCCTAGCGCTTGGTGTAAAACTGGGCTTCAAGGCCCGCCGCGCAATCATGGTTGCAATCGCTGGCGTTGTCGGTGGAATCACTGCTTACTTTGGTGTTACCAATGGTGACGTGGGCCACCAACTAGAAAACTTCCTTCTAGTTGTTTCTTATTGGGTAGCTCCTTGGATCGCAATCGTTCTAGTAGAGCGCTTGATCTCAGGTGGCAAAGATGCAGGCAAGCGTGCGCTCGCTCCAAAGGAATTTGGTGCTGGTGTTATCTCATTCGTAGTTGCAGCTGGGTTCTCAATCTGGGGCTTCTCGAACCAGGTGTTCTACACTGGTCCACTTGGAGCGGGTCTAGGTGACATGGCTGCAGTAGTTGGTTTTGCCATCGCTGCAGTTCTGTACTACGTCCTCTCAGTTCCACTACGTTCAAAAGATTAGTAATAGTCTCTAACCCCTAACTAAGGAAGCCTCGGCTATGGAATTCAAACCAGGAGATATCTTCATTACTGATGAAGACAAACTCTCGGTTGCCATAGCCGAGGCTCATTTAGGTTTATCAGAGGGTGGTATCCCAATTGGTGCCGCACTCTTTGATAAAGACGGAGTCCTTCTAGGATCCGGTCACAATCTTCGCGTCCAACAAGGTGACGCATCTATGCATGGTGAAACCAGTGCATTTAGAAACGCTGGTAGACAGCGTTCATACAAAAACGTAACCCTAGCTACCAGCCTCTCCCCTTGCTGGTACTGCTCAGGACTTATTCGTCAGTTCAACATCGGCAAACTATTGGTTGGCGACGACATCAACTTCAAGGGTGGTCAAGACTGGGTTCAAGAACACGGCTGTCATGTAACAGTCATGAACGATCCAGGTCTCATCAAAGTAATGGGTGATTTCATCATCGCTAACCCCTCTCTCTGGAACGAAGATATCGGGGAAGACTAAGCCGCTTAGAGCTTAGATCTGTTGATTCTCCGCATCGGGTCAATTCGCTTTTCATTTTTCAACAAATCTGCCAATAGTTTGCCCCAGTCAGCCTCAAAAATTTCGGTCAATCTAGAACTGGCCTTTCGGTAAGAATCTGGGGCGACCCGTGAACTACCGTGAACGAATGCATGCCGAAGAGTTTCGACCTTTTCCCCTGCATTGAAATACTTGCCTACCCCTTTGGAATTGCTTGGATAACTGCCGAAATATTTCTTGAAAATCTTCCTATAGTTAGTCTGATTCCAAACTTGCTCATCTCTTAGAACAGCCTTAGCCTCTTTAACCGTCAATCCGCTCTGTGCCATTCCTGCAATCAAGATTCTAACCTTGAAGGCTTCCCAGGCTATGTATTGAAGCAGAAACGCCTCAGGGAGGCCGCTCCTTTCCTTGCTAAGCTCCTCAGCAACAGACAAGAGCCTCTTTATCTCAGCGGGATTCAAAATCTCGCCTTTGTCCTATTCACTCCGACCAGAATCGCTTTCGTAAGTTTCGAAAAACGAAGGTCTGCAGAGCTCAGATTTGCCCCCGTCAGGTTGGCAAAGCTCAAGTTCGCTTTAGTCAGTTTGGCTGCAGTCAAATTTGTTTTCACAAGCTTTGAATAGGATAGGTTAGCGCCAGCTAGATTCATGCCGGTTAGGTTTGCCCCACTCAAGTTAGCGCTTTGTAGGTTTGCCTCCGGACCTAGCAGATAGCCCTTGACCAGTTTCCACCCCTTGAGTGTCAGTGCTTGAGTCCCTAAACGCAAACCACGAATGTTCTTAAGCTTCAAGCCGGATAAAGATGCGCCTTTAAGTGTCCCGCCATCAAGTGTCGAATTCGAAAGATCGACAGAACGAAGATTTGCGCCTTCAAAATCTACGTTCTTAAGGATGCAACTCGATAAATTCGAGCCAGATAGGTTCGCACTAGCCAAATTCGATCCAGAGAGATCGCATGAGGAAAGGTTCTGATTAGTGAGCTTCATTCCTGGTCCGTTGATGTTTCTTAGCTTTGTTCCACTTAGTAGCGCAGTACTCAGGTCAACATCATTCAGGATTGACATGGACATATCCGAGTTACTCAGGTTAGTTCCCGAAAGGTTCGCTCCCCAAAAACTGCTGCCCGTTAATACGGAATTACTGAGATCCATATTTGATAAATTACAGTTCGCGAAAGATGAGCCTTCCATGTTGAAACCTGGACTGATCAGATAGTCACAGGCAACTTTAGTCTCAGGAGAGTATGTCATGGTTCCAGAGGTTTTTGCATATTTCATGTCTATCGGGCCAGAAGTATTTTTGACCCCAGACATGTCAACATCTTGAAGAACTGCTCCTCTAAAGCTAGCTCTTCCCAAATCAGAAAAACTTAAATCTACATTGATGAGATGAGCACCAGCAAAACTAGACCTAGTCAAGTCTTTGGCCGAAAGATGCGTTTCAAAAAAAGAAGACCCAACAAAGTTAACATTAGCCAGGTTGGTTGGAAACAAAATTCCATCGTAAAATTGGGCGCCATCGAATTTAGTGTTGCCCAAGTTAGAAGAATCCCAATTCCAAATTTTTGGCGTCCAAAGTCCCCTGCTCGCCATTGAGTATTGCTCAAACGTTGTAGCGAAAAACCTAGCGGAAGTTAAGTTAGCGCCTTCGAGATTTGAATATCCGAGTCCTCCAACACCAGAAAATAGTGACGCAGTTAGGTTTGCTCCCGAAAAATTTGAAAAGAAAACAAATCCTCCCTCAAACTGGGCACCTGACAAATTTGCACCACTGAAGTCAACGTTGTTGAGGTTAGTTTGAAGCCAACTCGTATTCGATAAATCTGCGCCTTTAAAATTTATATTCTTAAGGTCTAAGCGGCTAAAAACCGTACCTGAAAGATTCTTGCCAGATAGATCCGTGCAAGGTTCTGGGACGTTGTATGGAGGATTGATTCTCGTGCCATCACAACCGATAGGATCTCCGTAATCAACGGCATTTGCTTGAGAAAGCCCATTTGCTAGCAACCATAAAGAAACTGCAACCACAATCCAGGACCTTAGTTTTCCACCCATAACGTCAGTCTATGACAATTCAGCAAACTGGGAACAGCAGTCATGAACGATCCAGGTCTCATCAAAGTAATGGGTGATTTCATCATCGCTAACCCCTCTCTCTGGAACGAAGATATCGGGGAAGACTAGTCTTCAGATAATCACCTTTACCATGCTTTGGTAAAGGTTCTATATACCTTCAGCGACACTCAGTTCTTTCTCGTAACTATGTCCCTACGCTGGTTAAGGCACAACTCCACGAGAGAAAGCATCAATGACGATGAATGAAAATGCAGGCAATTGGGGATTTGAAACCAAACAAATTCACGCCGGATACACAGTTGAACCAACAACTGGATCAGTAGTCCCACCGATATATAACACCGCAGCTTATCTGTTCAAATCTGCAGAGCACGCGAGAAACCTCTTTGGTTTATCCGAAGCAGGAAACATTTACACAAGAATTAACAATCCGACTCAAGACTTCGCCGAGCAGAGAATTGCCGCTCTTGAAGGTGGAACAGCAGCACTGGTGGTTTCATCTGGTCAAGCAGCTGAGACTTATGCAATTCTAAATATTGTCAACGCTGGGGATCACGTGGTCGCTTCCTCGAGAGTGTATGGCGGAACTTATTCACTTCTGAAATACACCTTGCCGAAGCTTGGTATTCAAACTACTTTCATTGATGATCAGGATGACCTTGCTGCTTGGGAAGCAGCTGTTCAACCGAACACCAAAGTGTTCTACGGTGAAAGCATCGGTAACCCTAGGGTGGCAGTGCTAGATATCGAAGGCATATCCGAGATAGCTCATCGTCATGGACTTCCAATGATTGTCGATAACACAGTGGCTAGCCCATATCTGATTCAACCGTTCAAGCACGGTGCAGATATTGTGATTCACTCCGCTACCAAGTTCTTATCAGGACATGGAACAGTAATCGCTGGTGCCATCGTTGACGGAGGTAAATTCAAGTGGTCCAAGTCAGATAAGTTCCCAGGACTAACTACCCCTGACCCCTCATATCACGACATCACGTATAGCGAAGCTCTAGGCGACAGCATTGCCTACATTGTCAAAGCTAGAGTGCAACTGCTTAGAGACATGGGTTCATCAATATCTCCTACCACTGCATTTGAACTACTGCAGGGTATGTCTACTCTCAGCGTGCGCATGGACCGCCACAACGAGAATGCTGTGAAAATAGCAACCTGGCTTGAAAAACATCCTCAGGTAGATTTCGTTAACTACGCAGGTATACCTTCATCACCTGATTATGCAGCAGGTCAGAAGTATGCACCTAATGGTTGTGGCGCTGTCATGTCATTTGAAATTAAGGGCGGAGCTGCCAAAGGTGAAAAGTTTGTTGAGTCAGTAAAACTCTTCAAGCATGTTGCCAACATCGGAGATGTTAGATCACTACTTATCCACCCAGCCAGTACCACGCACTCTCAACTAAACCCTGCCCAACAGCTAGCCTCTGGAGTAACACCAGGACTTATCAGGCTATCGATTGGACTAGAAACAGTAGAGGACCTCATTGCTGATCTTGAACTAGGGTTTGCTGCGACTAAATAGCTCGAAGAAGATATGCAAATTTGATTCAACCCCTTGGCTCATTTAGTAGATAGCTCACCGCCCATAGAATTGCTTCAGGGAAAGGACCTCATGAGCACTCAGCCCAAGATTCTTGTCATAGTTCACGATATCGATGACCACCTCAACGAGATGGCTAACCCTATTGCCGAAGCTGGCATTCTTATGAATACTTGGGATGTGCAGAATGACGGCGATGGCCTCCCTGACACAGAAACACTTGATCAGTATTCAGGCATCATTTCGCTAGGTGCTCACGCAGGTGTATTAGAAGAAGCTGAACATCCTTGGATGAGCCACGAACGCAAGATCATGGAGTGGGCTTTAGAAACAGAGACTCCGCTACTAGGTCTTTGCTTTGGTTCCCAACTACTCGCCTCAGCTGCAGGTGCTCGAGTTTATAAAGCAGACGCTGGAGAGTTTGCCTGGACAAAAGTTGACATGCTTCCAGAAGCAGAAAAAGACCCAGTAATCGGTGCCTTAGGTAAAACCGCAGACGCTTTTCAATTTCACTATGACACTTTTGAATTGCCAGAGAACGCAGTTCTTCTTGGCGAAAGCAATGGCACAATCGAAGCCTTCAGAGTTGGTTCAAGTGCTTGGGCTACCCAGTTCCACCCAGAGGTTGGTCTCTCCCAGCAGCTAGCTTGGCTAAGTACATACCGTCGAGCATTCATTCGTGAAGGCATCGATCTAGATGAGCAGATAGCCAAGTCACACGAGCTAGCAGCAAGCTACAGAAAACAAGCTTGGGATCTGTCAGAAGCCTTTGCCAAGCAGGTTCTGGCTTTCCATAGCCGCTAGGTAAAAGTGCCAGCAGGCAAAATGTAAGAAACCCCGGTCCTCGTGAGAAGGAACCGGGGTTCGTGCGCTCCCCGGGAATCGAACCCGGAACCCACTGATTAAGAGTCAGTTGCTCTGCCGATTGAGCTAGAAGCGCATTGCCTTGGGCAACGATTCCTAAGAATAGCAGTTATCTAGGCGCGTTACAAAGTTGCCAGTGCTGTGGCTTTTTATAGGATTAGAGACATGACTGAACTAACTGTTGGCTCTAAAGCCCCCACATTCAAACTAACTAACCAAGATGACTTGGCTGTTTCACTGGCTGATCTCAAAGGTAGTCGAGTAATCCTGTATTTCTACCCAGCTGCTTCCACCCCAGGTTGCACCAAGCAGGCCTGTGACTTCCAAGAAAACATGTCTGTACTAAAGAAGGCTGGCTATGTTGTTCTCGGTGTCTCCCCTGACAACGCTGCCAAGTTGACTAAGTTTCGTAAGGCAGAAAACCTCAAGTTCGATCTACTATCTGACCCAGAGATGAAGGTCATCAAGGCCTACGGTGCCTTTGGTGAGAAGAGCATGTATGGGAAGGTCTATGAAGGTTTGATTAGATCTACCTTCGTTATTGACGAAAAGGGCAAGATCGAACATGCCCTATACAACGTCAAAGCAACTGGACATGTTGCGATGCTTCGCAAGGTCCTAGCTATCTAGTTTCAGATGTTGCTTTGACTACCGCTTTGGTAAACAGGGTAAAAAGCACTGCAAGTGAAGGTATTGCTATCGCATAGCCATAGAGCAGGCTTGCTTCAAAAGTTCCTAATGCTATAGCTAGTTGAATTAGCTGCCAGAAGATACCTGCGCTTCTAGCCCAGCGTTTACCGTTCAATATTGCTCTGGCTGCAAAGGTCAGCCAGACGGCAGCCCCTAGGGTCAGAATGACCAATGCTGAGTCAGTTAGCAGTGCTTTGATGGGGCTGGTAGCCATAGCCCAGATGATGGCCACGGTGGTGATGTATAGGACCAGAGCCTCTAGGTAATAGGCAACCGATAATGACCTCAGAATGGTCTGAATTGTGAATTTGCCCATGGTTTATAGCCTAAATGCCTATTTACAAACACCCCCCTGCTGTGGGAAAATTGACTAGTCGCGGTCGCGAATAAACCAAGAAATCTTCCAAGATTTAGCTTTATTGTGATGCGCTTCCCCTGATATCGATCTAAGGAACATAAATATATGGAACTGCCATGGCTAACAGAAGCTCGCTGCCGAACCGAAGACCCAGAACTATTCTTCCCGGTAGGAAACACAGGCCCTGCAGTTGACCAGATCGAACAAGCTAAAGCTATTTGCCGTGATTGCAAGGTAACTTCTAACTGTCTTGAATACGCCATCAAAGAGAACCAGGACAACGGTGTCTGGGGCGGTCTAAGTGAAGACGAGCGTAAGTCGCTAAAGCGCAAGTACGCTCGCGCACGTCGCTCAGCTTAAGTAAGCGGTAGCTCTAGTAAAACTGCGGTTCCACCGGTCTTATCAGATTTGTAATCAATCTTTCCTCGAAGCTCACCTTCAACAAGGGTCTTAACAATCTGCGTACCCAAACCGGAAAGCACCTTACCTGGCTCTAAGCCAACACCGTCATCAGCGACGGTAATGAATAGCTTCTTAGACTTACGGCTGGCGTTCACTGTCACATGCCCTGTCTTGTTTGCTAACCCATGCTCATAGGCGTTAGTCACAATCTCTGTTAGCACTACTGAGAGTGGCGTTGCCATTTCGCTTGGCAGTCTGCCAAATTTGCCAATGCGAAGGTTAGTCACCTTTGCATTGAAGGCTGCTGCTAGTTCGCTAACCAAGGCAATGATGCGATCAAAAACCTCATCGAAGTTCACATCCTGAGCTAGACCTTCAGAAAGTGAATCATGCACAACAGCAATAGCTGCCACTCTTCTTTCAGCATCACTAAGCGCTTCTAGGGTTTCTGCTGATTGACTTCTTCTACCCTGAATTCGCAAAAGACTTGCAACTGTTTGCAGATTGTTCTTTACTCGGTGGTGGATTTCACGGATGGTTGCATCCTTGGTAATAAGTTCACGTTCTTGACGCCTAAGCTCAGTCACATCACGACAGAGCAAGATAGCCCCAGTGTTTACTGAATTCTCAAAAATTGGAAGCGATCTAACTGAAAGAGCTGCACCGTTACCTTCGATGTCTGCACGTCCTGCTAGCTTTCCTGAAACAACAATTGGCAGGTTCTCATCTACGTTGACACTGTTCTTGTTGATTTCTTTTGTTACCTCTAAAAGACTTCTTCCCTCAAGCTCACCGGTAACGCCGAGTTTCTGAAATGCAGATATTCCATTGGGCGAAGAGAAAACCACTGCGCCGTTTGCGTCTAGGTGTAATAGACCATCGTTGACACGAGGTGCTCCTCTTCTAGGGGCACTTTGCTTATTGAATTCTGGGTAGCTACCATCAACAACCATGTTCAACAATATGTCTCCCAGCACTGAGAGATTAATTCTGGTTTTGTTAGGTGCTGCTGCTTCACCTAAGTTGGTGTGCTTGGTCACAACTGCAATAGGACTTGGTGTGATGTCAGTTCCGGATTCAATGTTTAGTCTTCTGAAAACAGGGACAGCACTCAGTCTTGCGGGTAACCCCTGATATTTATCTGGCTCGGAGTAGTCGACGCTCTTACCTGTTTTGTAAGCACTGCTGACAAGAGACGCCCAAGCTTTCTCGACTGGCTTACCGGTGATGTCACGATAGAAAACTGTCGCTGCACTTGAAGGTCTTGCATGACCTGCCGCAATAAAGCCATTTTTACCATCAGAAATCCAAAGCACAAGATCGGCAAAGCTGAGGTCAGCGATGACCTGCCAGTCTCCAATGAGCGCGTGCAGCCACTCAATATCGGCATTGTGGCTCTGCCCGTATTGCTTCATTAAATCGGAAAGTGTGGACACCTAAGAAAGTTTAGCCAGCGCATCCCCTGCTGCACTATCTAGCAGTAATTGTCTGGCTAAATCACTGATGGCTTGGCGGGCAGGGGAAGAGCGCTTTAGGAGCGCTAATGGCAACCCATTCAATAGTGCGCGGTCTAGATTCTCAGGTTCATCTGGAATGTAGGCATCAATTCTTACCTTGGCTAAGGTCAGATAGGTTTCCTCCAACTCAGTCTTAGCTTTGCTTCCCAGTGCAGTTGTCCTAAACCGGTTTATAACTGTGTATGGGTTTAGGGTCGAACCAGTTTCTTCCAAGTACTCCTGAGCGACTAAGAACCTATGTGCAGCTATCGGATCACAACCTGAAACCATGACTAGTTTTGAGCTTTGCCTAAGCAGGTTTACTAACAGCTCATCTCTGCCCGCATCTAATGGTTGATTCATGGCGGACGGATGGTTGATATTGGTTCTGAATTGAGTTGCCTGTGGCAAATCGATCACCACATGATCTATTTCAGTTCTAATGGACTCAAAAAGTCTTTCTAACCTTTCTAGAGTTACCTCTGGCCAGCGAGTTGCAGAGTTAAGGCCAGGCATAAACCTGAGTTCATTCCTGCCAATTTGGATAGCCACTGTCAATCGCTCAAACTCCGCCACGCTAAGCCTTGACTGCTCGGCCAGACGCAGGCAGGCAGATAGGCCGGCTGGAGTTTCAACCAAGCCCAACATCTGCGCAAGTGCTGGCGAGAGGGTGTCCAAATCAACTAAAAGCACTCTCTGACCTAGCAGTGCCATCTCGCAAGCTAGATTGCTAGCCAATGTACTCTTGCCCGGAGACCCAGCTGGCCCCCAACAACTAATCACCTTTACTGGAAATAAAGAATTGTTTAGAGGTCTTGTCTGCTCAACACCATTTTCACATACTACGGCTAGATGAGACCTTCTTCCTCGAGGCTTTGTCCCTATCAAAGTCATTTGATTGCTCTAACTGCAACCACAGTTGCCTTTTTAGCTATCGCCTCGACAACTGATCTAACTTCTGCAATAGACACACAAATTTCAATACTCTGATTGCTCTGACCAAGGCCATCACTATCGGCCTTGATTCCAATCAACTCAGCACTAAGTGCGACTTCATGGGGAATCGAATTTATTCCGGTCGATTGTTCAGCAGCCCAAATATCTAGACTCGAGCCAACTTTGATAGCCGTTGGCAATGTCGAACCCAGGGTAAGAATTATTGGTGTGCAGTTAGCCTCCTTCGTCGAAGCTATTGCGCTTTTAGGAATAAGTTCACCGGCAAGAACGGGTTGAGTTAGAAACCATTTACCAAGGAATTCCTCATCAGCCAACAGGTATTTTCCATTGGCATCGTTTAGTTGCATTTCTACAGCGGAAACAGTCGAAGCAACTAACTCGGTTGCCTTTGGTAGGTCGCGGCTTGCCACGAAGAACTGCAGAGTCACTGGCTGCTGGTTGCTATTTGTCAGCCATGCAGCCGATGCTAAAAGGGCAAGAGCCGTGAGAAGCAGAATCTTATTGCGGCCGACTGAAAAGCGAGCGGATACCCTTCCTGATCTCCTCTTGAAAACAACCATTGCTAAATCATGCCTAATCTTCGGTTGAGCTGTTTAGTTTCTCCACAGCCAAAAATTTCAAGCTTCCAATTGGAACGTGCACAAGCTGCCTTGACGGCAACCGCAGTGAGAGATAGTTCTCTTGAAGACTTATTAGTGACCCGGAGATTGCCGCCTCGTTGTTTAGTGTTCTGATGGCAATCTTCGAACCAATTATTCTGCTCTGCAAAAGGTCTCGAGCGAACAATTCAGCCACCTGAATGTCAGCAAAATTGCTGTTCATCGACTCCACGGCAGTTATTGGAATCAAGAGCCAGACTGGCTTGTTACCGCTAGCTTTAGTATCAAATCCGGCTACAAAATCTTTACCGATCAGTGGCCAGGCTAAGAAGAATGTTGTCTCTCTCGCAATCAGATTTACCTGCAGAATCACTTTTGCTGGTTGCTGAGTTTGTCTCGAACTTATGGATGCAAAGAAGGCCTGTGCTTCCAAATCCTCAATGGCTGAGTCGATATCCATAGTTCATTCTGGAGGGTTTTAATTTGGTAAATCTTGTTATCCACAGCCAGCGTTCCCAAATCAAACTTGGATTATTTTTTGATATCTTTGCCTTATTCATGCATGGGGGGAAGTCAGATGTTTCATGGAACCAAACTTCAAATCCTCAAGGCAAGCGAACCATAGAAGAAAACAAAACGCTCCAGTCGAATCTGATGAATTTTTTGGCAGTCAATTGGGCAAAGCTGCTGAGTTGGGAGATCCCAAACCAGTGCTAGCTTTTCTAGCTCAGACAGTCATAGAAACGCTTGCCGGTGTTAGAGACATCGACCAATCTGCGAGGTGGTTGAGTGACAGTGTCTACCAACAACTGCGTCAGCGATCATTAGCCAGTAAGCGAGCAAGACTTGAGAATAATCAACTCACTATGCGACCAAATCTGGTGATTGGCAAGATCTCTAGTTTTAGCCCGAGAGACGGCGTAGTTGAAGGCGTGGTTATTGTGCACAATCGAGACAGAGCAAGAGCTGTTGCAATTCGCCTAGAGGACTATAACGGCCGTTGGCGAGCGAAGAGCGTTGCGGTGCTGTGACTATTTCTTGAAGAAAGAGCTGCCTTCGCCATTGTCTGGCTTTTGTGGTTTAGTTTCTCTAACCTGAGGGTTTCCAGATTCACCTGGAGCACTGAAGGTTAGGTTTGCCTGCACTGGAGGAGCTTCTTGAGCCCTGTTTTCAACCTGGACATCCAGGTTGAAGAGGAATCCAATTGACTCTTCCTTGATGGAACCCATCATCTGAGTAAACATGTTGAAACCTTCACGTTGATACTCAACCAGAGGATCACGCTGAGCCATGGCACGAAGACCAATACCCTCTTTGAGGTAATCCATTTCGTACAGGTGATCTCTCCACTTACGGTCTAGAACTGAAAGAACAACTCTGCGTTCCAATTCGTGCATTGGAGCTTCTCCAACGGTTTCTGCACGCTTTGAATAAGCAATGCGAGCATCGGCCAATATCTCTCTCGTGAGCCATGCCTTTGTCAGTTTAGATCTGGTTCCAGCCTCAGTTAGAACTTCTTCAACTGTGATGCCAACCGGGTAAACAGTCTTGAGCTCTTTCCAGAGTTCTTCAAGATTCCAGTCAGTGCCACTGTTTTCAAAAATTTGACCATCAACTACCGCGGTGATGACATCTTCCAAGAAGGTGTCTACTCGACCGGTTAGATCATCGCCGGCAAGGATATGTCTGCGGTCGGTATAGATTGCTTCACGCTGACGGTTCAGCACATCGTCATACTTCAAAACGTTCTTTCGAATTTCTGCGTTACGGCCTTCAACCTGTGATTGTGCTGAAGCAATCGCCTTGCTGACTACACCTGATTCGATGGCGATGTCATCGGGGACACTGCCACGGTTCATCAGAGCCATGGCAGCACCTGAATTAAATAAACGCATCAGGTCATCGGTAAGTGATAGGTAGAAACGCGATTCACCTGGGTCACCCTGACGGCCAGCACGACCACGTAGCTGGTTATCGATACGGCGTGACTCGTGACGTTCAGTTCCCAAAACATAGAGCCCACCAACAGCAACAACTTTGGCTGCCTCTTCAGCAACCTGATCCTTTACCTTTGGATATTCAGTAGCCCAAGCAGCTTCGTATTCATCCGGCTTCTCAACTGAATCAAGACCGCGCTTTTCAAGAGCTTCAAATGTTAGGTGCTCAGAGTTACCACCGAGCATGACGTCAGTTCCACGACCAGCCATGTTGGTGGCAACTGTTACAGAACCCAAACGGCCGGCCTGAGCAACGATAGCCGCTTCACGAGCGTGGTTCTTAGCGTTAAGCACTTCATGTCTGATGCCACGCTTAGCTAGCAGCTTGGACAGATACTCGCTCTTTTCAACGCTGGTAGTTCCAACTAGAACTGGTTGACCGCTTGCATGTCTTGCAGCGATGTCCTCAACTACCATGGAGAATTTGACCTGCTCGTTTTTATAGATCAGATCGCTCTGGTCGATACGAATCATTGGCTTGTTGGTTGGGATGGGAACAACACCAAGCTTGTATGTGCCCATAAATTCAGCAGCTTCAGTAGTAGCTGTTCCAGTCATGCCGGAAAGCTTCTTATAAAGTCTGAAATAGTTCTGCAGGGTAACGGTAGCCAGGGTCTGGTTTTCAGCCTTTACCTGAACACCTTCTTTGGCTTCAATTGCCTGGTGAATACCTTCGCTATATCGACGGCCATCGAGAATACGACCGGTGTGCTCATCAACAATTAGCACTTCACCGTTCATGACAACGTAGTCTTTGTCCTTCTTGAACAAAGCTTTAGCTTTGATCGAGTTGTTTAGGAAAGAGATCAGAGGTGTATTAGCTGCTTCATATAGGTTAGTAATGCCTAGGTAGTCTTCAACCTTGCTGATGCCTGGCTCTAGAATTCCAACGGTGCGCTTTTTCTCATCAACTTCGTAATCAACAACGGGTTGCAACTTTTCAACAATCTTTGAAAACTCATTGAACCAACGGTTAGCTTCACCTGATGCCGGCCCTGAAATGATCAGCGGTGTTCTGGCCTCATCAATCAAAATCGAGTCAACCTCATCAACGATTGCGAAGAAGTGTTCGCGTTGAACTAGATCGCCTGAGCCCTGCGCCATGTTGTCGCGCAGGTAATCAAAACCATATTCGTTGTTAGTTCCATAAGTGATATCTGCTAAATACTGTTCTCTACGGTTTTCTGGATTCTGACCAGAAAGAATAATTCCGGTGCTCATACCAAGGGCACGATAGACACGACCCATAAGTTCACCCTGATACTCGGCAAGATAGTCGTTAGTAGTAATTACGTGCACACCACGACCGGCAATCGCGTTTAGGTATGCAGGCAAGGTAGCAACCAAAGTCTTACCTTCACCAGTTTTCATTTCAGCGATATTGCCTAGGTGAAGAGCTGCTCCACCCATTATTTGAACATCGAATGGACGCATGCCAAGAGTTCGTTTTGCAGCCTCTCGAACCGCTGCGAACGCTTCAGGTAGTAATTCATCTAGCGTCTCACCAGCGATGTATCGATCGCGTAGGGTCGCTGTTTCGTGGAGTAGGTCTTCGTCGGTTAGAGACTCAAAGCTAGGCTCGAGGGCATTTACCTGTGTGACTATATTGCGAAGTTTGGCTAGGACTTTGCCCTCACCGGCACGTAGTAGACGGTCGATAATTGATGCCAAAATGAACTCCAAACGCTTTTCAGGTATGCCTTACCATCTTAGACTGACCCAGCCCTGCCCGAATTGGGCTAATTTCAGTCAGATTTAGCCCTAGTCTGCGCGAATACACAGAAACTAACTGGGCTAAGCCCTGACTCGGCTAGCGCTGAACTGGCAGCTGAAATTGTTGCCCCTGTGGTCACTACGTCATCGATAAGCACAATGGGTCTGCCTTGGTTCACAAACCCCCTCAAATCAACCTCAAAGGCCCCCTCTAAGTTGCCTAAACGCTCTGCTAGGCCAAGCTTCGATTGGTCTAGCCGGTCGCTTGAGGAGCGCAACAGTGAGGCGGATTTGCTACCTGGTATTCGTTTTTCTAATGCGTTAGCGAGCCTCAGGGTGTGCTGGTATCCCCTGCGTTTGTAGTTGGCAGGAGATGAAGGAATGGGCACCAAGGTTGAATCTGCAAATCCTTCTGGCCACTGCTTAGCCATGAGACTAGCCAACGGACCGATCAAACTGGTTTGACCTGTTTCTTTGATGGCATTGACGATGGCTCCGGATAGTGAACCGTAGTCACAGAATGCAAAACCTGTAATGTCGCCTTTTTGAATTGCTCTTGGATTGATTTCAAGTTTTGCTTGGCAAGCTGAACAAAACGGACTACCTAGCTTTTGGCAACTGATGCAAGGTGTTGGCAGAAAAAGATTTAGTAATTGAGTCACTGTATGAGCATGCACAATTCCAGAATCAAAAGTTGGGCTTCTCTGCTAACTGTTGATAACTAAGATTCAGAGCCAAGCTTTAGTGGCAGTGGGGATTCGCCCATCGCAAGATCTTGTCGCTTCGGCAAAGTCAATCTGAAACAAGCACCAAGATTTGGTGCAGCCGTTACTTCCAAAAGCCCGTTATGCAATTGCGCATCTTCAATTGAAATAGCTAGACCAAGACCGGTTCCACCTGTGGTTCGCTTTCTCGATGGGTCTGCACGCCAGAATCTCTCAAAGGCTTGTTCAAGTTCTGCTTCGTTCATGCCAATGCCTTGATCAGTGACACTAACTGCCACTGCCGATTCATTCTGACCAACCCGAATCTTGATTGGCTTACCTTCGCTGTGTTCAATCGCATTAGTGAGGAGGTTGTTCAGAATTCTTTCAATTCTTGTAATGTCAACTTCACACTGGACAGCACCAGATGGAATCTCAACTTCAAGGTAAACCTGCTTTGAATCTGCGAACTGCTGAATCGATTCCAAAGAAGTTCCAACTATTCCGTTCAAGTCCTGAATCTCATAGTGTGGCTTGACTCCAGCGGCATCGTATCTAGAAATTTCTAGAAGGTCAGAGAGCAGTTTGTCGAACCTATCCACCTGAGAACGCATAATCTCAGCAGAACGCTTACTCATATCCTCGAAGTTTTCCTTCTGGGAATACAGGTAATCTGCGGTTAGCTTCATGGTGGTAAGTGGTGTTCTTAGTTCATGCGACACATCAGAGACAAAGCGCTGCTGCATGGTTGAGAGATGACCCATCGCTTTGATCTTCTCCTGCAGGCTATCTGCCATGTGATTGAAAGATGTTGCTAGCACGGAAATAACATCGCTACCTCGAACAGGTAACCTTCTGTCGAGTTCCCCAGAGGCAATGAGCTCGCTCGCTTCAGCAGCATCTCTAACCGGTCTAACCAACCAGCTGGTTACTAGAAAGGAGAAGAAGCCAATGATGATCAGAGTTACTAGTCCACCTAAGACCAATGTTCTTTGCACAAAACCCAGGGTCTGTTGTTCGTTCTGCATGTCGTAGACGAGATAGAGCTCGTATTTTGCCCCACCTGGCAAGCTAAATTTCTGGCCAATCAGGATTGCAGGTAGTGATTCACCGGCTCTAGCTATCTGAATAGTTTGGCTCTGGACGTTCTTGCTGTAGTGGACTTTGTGTCTGAATTCATCTGTGATCAAAGAGGCATCGAGAGATGGCGATTTTGGGCTGTTCAGGTGAAGGGGGTTGTTATCCCCTGCGGAGTAAAGAAATGCAACCTGACGGCTCTGGGAAACACCAATGGATTCAAGTTCTGGAACAACTTCTTCCAAGGCATCATTGAGTTGCTTTTGGTCATTGCCTGAAACATACATAAAAATGCGCGAGACCGCATATGATGCACGATTACTTTCAATAATTGCTTGCTCAGTTCGAGTGCTGAATAAACCATTACCTATTGAAACGCTGAGCACTCCACCCAAAAGAACGAGAGCGGAACCAGAAAGGACAACAGTGTATGCAAGTGCTCTTAGCTGCAGCGAAGACCTAAACCGGCCTAGTGCCGCCTTGAAAATGCGGCTAATGAACATTTACTCAGGTCCTGCTTTATAGCCCCAACCGCGAACGGTTAATACTAGCTTCGGATCTTCCTGATCCTCTTCAATCTTTGAGCGCAGACGCTGAACGTGAACGTTTACTAGACGAGTATCGGCTTTGTATGTGTATTCCCAAACCTGCTCCAAAAGCATCTCTCGAGAGAACACTTCATTCGGGTGGGACGCCAAAGTTAGCAGAAGCTTGAACTCAAGTGGAGTAAGCGAAACTTTCTTACCGTTTTTTAGAACTTCGTGACTCAAAGTGTCTAACTCAACTGGACCAAGCTTGATAACGGTGTGCTGAACCTGCTTGATTGGGCGAAGGCGAGCCTTGATTCTAGAAACTAAAACTTCAATCTTGTATGGCTTGGTGACATAGTCATCAGCGCCTGCTTCTAACCCACGGATCATGTCAGTGTCATCAGTTCTAGCAGTGAGCATGATGATTGGAACCCCAGAGGTCTTTCGAATCTCATGACATATTTCAATTCCGTTTTTACCTGGCAGCATCAAATCGAGAAGAATCAAATCAGGCTTCTGCTGCTCGAACACTGGAATAGCTTCTAAACCGGTAGCTGCCTGGCAAACGTCAAACCCATTTGAACGAAGACCTATCTCAAGAGTCTCGCGTAAAGCGTCATCGTCTTCAACGATTAGTATTTTTGACATCCAGTGCACCTTCTAGTATCTGTAGTGGTCCGGTTTGAATGGGCCCTGTGGCTCCACTCCGATGTATCTTTCTTGATCACTTGAGAGTTCGGTTAGTTCAACTCCAAGTGCTTTAAGGTGTAGACGAGCAACTTTCTCATCCAAGTACTTAGGCAAAATATAGACGCCGATTGGGTATTCCGACCTCTTGGTGAAAAGCTCGATCTGAGCTAGCACCTGATTGCTAAACGATGTACTCATAACAAAAGATGGGTGACCGGTGGCATTACCAAGGTTCATCAATCTTCCTTCTGAAAGGATAAGCACTGATTTTCCATTAGGCAATTCCCACTGGTGAACTTGAGGTTTGACTTCAATCTTCTTGATACCAGGCATGCGTGCGATTCCATCCATGTCAATTTCATTATCAAAGTGACCGATGTTTGCAATAACCGCTAGGTGCTTCATCTTCTCGATGTGCTCAGGTCGAATGATTCCTGCGTTACCTGTTCCAGTTACAAAGAAGTCAACTTCGTGAACAACTCTGTCAATGGTTGTTACTTGAAAACCATCCATCGCTGCCTGCAAAGCACAAATAGGGTCAACCTCGGAGATGATTACTCGACCACCTTGACCACGCATCGCCTCAGCCGCACCCTTACCAACGTCACCGTAGCCTGCGATAAACACAGTTTTACCGCCGATAAGAATATCGGTTGCACGGTTTAGACCATCCGGTAGCGAATGACGAATTCCATATTTGTTATCAAACTTAGATTTAGTAACTGAGTCATTTACGTTGATGCCAGGGAAAAGTAGTTCACCTCTCTTCAACATTTCATAGAGACGCTTAACCCCAGTAGTGGTTTCCTCGGTAACACCGTAAATCTCTTCTGCAATACGAGTGAAGCGATTATTGGAGAGTTTGAACTGCTCGGCTAAAAGATTAAGAATGACCCGATACTCGTCGTTGTCTTCAACTCCGGCTGGCGGCACCGATCCAGCTAGTTCAAACTCGCGACCTTTGTGAACCAAAAGTGTTGCATCGCCACCATCATCAAGAATCATGTTTGGGCCGATGTAATCTGCACCCTCAGCCATAGCTTCTTCAGTCCAGTCGAAAATTCTTTCAGTGCACCACCAGTACTCTTCTAGGCTTTCGCCCTTCCAAGCAAAAACGGGAACACCCTTAGGTGCTTGAACTGTTCCATGCGGACCAACGACAGCCGCAGCTGCAGCCTCATCTTGGGTAGAAAAAATGTTGCAAGATGCCCAACGCACTTTTGCACCTAGAGAGACAAGAGTCTCAATCAGGATCGCAGTTTGGATTGTCATGTGCAGTGATCCAGCGATACGAGCCCCACGAAGTGGTTGAAGTGGACCGAACTCTTCACGCAGTGCCATAAGCCCTGGCATCTCGTTTTCAGCTAACTGGATCTGTTTGCGACCATAGTCAGCTAACGCGATGTCTGCGACTTTGTGGTCGACTCGGGTATCAGTGGAGTTCGTTACAGGATTCATTGTCTCTATTATCCCCGTTTCCGGTTCGTTATAAAACCCAATTATTAGCCCAGGATCAGGGCTAGCACTTCATCCCTGATTTGAGCCATAGTCTCCTGCTCCAAGGCCTCAACATTGAGTCTCAACAACGGCTCAGTATTAGAAGCACGGACGTTGAACCACCACCAGCCGCCCAGAGCGTCCTGCCCTGAGATTGTGATGCCATCAAAGTGTTCGGCGACGCCACGACCGGCAAAAGCCTCCTCGACCCTTGCCTTGGCGGATGGAACATCTTGCACCTTGGAGTTAATCTCACCACTTAGAAAATATGGATTGTATTGCTTAGCTATTGCACTCAGTGTCTCCGGCTGTGAACCAAACTCTGCCAAGACATGCATCGCCGCCAACATTCCGTTATCAGCACCCCAGAAATCTCTGAAGTAGTAATGCGCTGAATGCTCACCACCGAAGATGGCATTGGTTTCTGCCATTCGGTCTTTAATCAAAGAGTGACCAACCTTGGTTCGTTCAGCTTTTGCACCGTCAGCTTCGATTACTTCCGCGACTACTTTTGAAGTAATCAGGTTATAGAGCACAGTAATGTCTGTGTCCTCGCCTAAAGCTTTGACCCTGGCAATTTCTCTTCTAGCCACCATGGCGGCAACTGCACTTGGATTTACCGGGTCACCGTTCTCATCAATAACAAAGCAACGGTCAGCATCGCCATCAAAAGCAAGGCCTAGATCTGCCTTATGGGCAACAACTGCCTTTTGCAGGTCAACTAAGTTAGCTGGCTCTAACGGGTTAGCTTCGTGGTTGGGAAAAGTTCCATCCAATTCAAAATACATGTCGATAATTTCAATTGGCAGTGCAGCTAGGCCAGCAGCAGTTGAAAGTACCGCTGGGACAGTTAGCCCGCCCATGCCATTGGCTGCGTCGACAACAACTCTCATCGGCTTCACATTGCTCAGATCAACAAGGTTTCGCAGATATCCCGCATAATCTGCAATCACATCACGTCGCTCAAAACCACCAGGGTTGGAAACCTCTGGAACACCATCGGCTAAATAGGTCTTCGCACGATCTCTAATTGCGGCTAGGCCTGTATCGAGACTGACTCCCCTTGCCCCTGCTCTAGAAAACTTAATGCCGTTATAGGTTGCTGGGTTGTGGCTGGCGGTAAACATTGCAGCTGGAAGATTTAGTATCCCTGATGCGAAATAAGACTCATCGGTTGAGCAGAGCCCAATAGAAATAACATGCGCTCCACGCTTCTGAGCACCTCTTGCAAATGCTTCAGCAAACAGTGGTGACGAATCACGCATGTCATGCCCAACAATTACAGACTCTCCAGCAGCTTCTAGCTCATCAATGAAACCAGCAGCCAACGCTTCAACAACATCTGCGGTCAGATCAACATCTACTAAGCCACGAACATCGTATGTCTTGACTATGGCATCCCAATTAACGCTCACAATTACCCTTCGATCAACTAGACAAGAATACAATGGCACCATGTTAGATAGAGCCAGAGCCCTACGTTCTAGAGACCGTCACGGCCGTGGCATCAGGCATTCGCTTTCTGGCTCGCTTTATAAAACCGGCGCGGCAACCAATGACCAGTTCTCCAGCATCATTGCCAGCACCTGTGACTACCTAAGAGATACCTGGCCTAATGAGCTAGGAACTTTGAGTTGGCGAATCATGGACGCGCCAGTGCTCGGAGTCAACTCCACCAGAGTAAGGCGCTGGAGCGCTCGGGTAGAGACTATGACCATTGTGATTTACCGACTTCCAATTCTTCGATTGGATAACCTAACTGGCACTGAGCCACTTGCGGACAGGGTGCGAATTGAACACTACGTTTTTGAGGCAGCGGCTGAACTTATCGGCAAAGAGCCCTGGGAGCTTATTTTTGGAAATGACTCAGAGGATTAGTAAACGCTAACTTGAACTTTTCCACCGATGTTCTTCTCATCTAGAACGGGTAGCACTGCAATCCTGCCGGCGACATCAACTACTAAATTTGCATAAATAGGTTTATCGCTTGGGGTAATAACAACTGATTGGCCTGCCGGTGCCCGAAGCACAATCTCTGCGCCAGCAGCAACGTTTCGCTTAATAACCTGTGATCCAAATTTCACAGCAACCTTAGTTGGAGTATCACTTGTATTTACCAAGGAGAGCTTGCTTATGCCAGCTTTGGGAATTGCAATAACCCTCGAGGTGAGAAAACCCTCTGCAGGATTTATCCAAGCAAAATCAGTAAAGCGACCAGCGCTAGCTTTACTTCTAACCAATCGCACACTGCTATAAACATTGACATCAGATTTTAGGAACCCGACATAGTCACCATCAGCTAAACCCTTAATCCTAAAATCAGAAACTTTACCTGCCGATGCGGTGACGGATAGCACCGTGCCAAAAGTCTTTTCATCAGTACCAAGAACTTGGAAAACGATTTGTGCATCTTTATCCCCTGGAACAAAAACTCGAAGCAGCTGCTGGACATCAGAATACTTATCGTCTTCTTTACGGAACTTACTGCTATCTGCAGAACCTCTAACCAAGATTCCTGGTAGGACACTCTCTGTTGCACTTTCAATATTCGGAGCTATGTAATCTGCACCTGACGCGCTTAATCCACGAATTGCCTTTTGCTGAATAAAGGCAGTTATTGAACCACCGTGACTTGATACATGCACAGCAAGCGAATCAGCCCTAAACACAAAAGCAGCTAACGGTAAGAATTCGGTTTTACCAGCAGGCACCGAAATACCAGTTAGCCCTGCGCTGTGCGAAATCCCATTCTCGGTAAATATCTCAAGATCAACGGTGGCATCAACCTGACTTGAGTTCGTAAGAACTAGCAACGCTTCCCTACCGACGGAAGCAGATCCTCCCACTAACCAGAATTCACTGCGGGCACGAATACAAGGTGCCCCTAATAGTCCACTAATCTTCTTGTTCTTGGCTAACTGAATCTGATTCACAGCTAACAATGCAGAGCCTTGATCGACAGCACCGGTGGAATCTTGAACAGTGAGAGAGCCGGCTGACTTCAATCGCTGTGCGTAATCTTGTCTTACTCCGTAGCCAGTAATTTTTGATGCCTTTGGTCTCAGCAAATAAGTGCCTGATTTTCCACTGTATGACTCAGAGATCAAACTGGTGCCGGTTCGCTTGAAACTTGAAACAGAAGTTCCTGAAGTTCCACCAGCTAGCACAGCAGCCCCAGTACAAGTAATCCGTAAATCTTTTGCACTCACGTTTTGCTCACTTGCTGTAAATGCAGCGGTCGAACCGAGAATTAGGTTCGGACTTATCAGCACTGCTGAAGAAACCATGGCTGCCACTAGCAAAGTTCTGAGGACTCTAAGAATCATTGCTCCACCTCATCAGTTGATAGATCAGATACGTCAAGCGGCTCTTTGCGTTTACGTCCTCTAGATGTTGGTAAGGCTAAAAGAACAAAAGCTAAAAGTAATCCGAGCTGAACAGACTTGGTAGTAGACCACAGCGATAAAGGCTCATTCTTGGCACTAACCGCAGCTTTGACTCGCCATAACTGGCCGAACTCGGTCAAACCAACTTGCTCAAGTTCGACGACGCTGTTCAACGCAACACCAAGATCCCCATTACCAACTCGTTCGGGAACTAGAACAAAACCAACCTGCGCATCGAGTAGTGCTGTCTTTGGACTCTTGCCATTGGCCGAAACAAGATTTCCAACCAACTTAGCTAGCGATTGCTGTAATTGAGAATCAGTCGCTAGACCAGCATTTAGCGGACTGAGTCGGTATGCGGTTGAGACTGTGTCAAGTTTGCTGCTATTCGGCCAAATGAGCTCAGCCCTAAACTTCAAATCTTGATCTCTGCTAATCACAAGTAATCGCAGGTTACTAGAAGCCTTTGCTTCTGCTGCAACAATCGCAGGAAGATTTCTGCCATCGGTAAATGATGTCGCACTTGTTGTTACAACTGCGCTAAAAGCAAGTGGGGCGCTAACGGTTAGGAAAACTGCTGTTACAAGAAATTTTCGAAATCCAGATCTGGTTATTGATTCAAGCCAAAGGACTATCGCAACCAACACCGACAGCGCTGTCAGCATTACCGCCGGTGTACTGCTGTCATAAACCCACTCTGTTGGTGCCAAGAAAATTGAACCTGTTCCACCGGCCGTAAAACGAATTCCTTGAACAAACCAAAGATTGACAAGTGCGATTAGAGCAATAAGCCAGGAAAGTAGAACCCCTTTTGCTCTGGATAGCACACCAAGAATGGCTAGCGCCAAAATGCCAATGGCACACCAACCCAAGATTTGGTCTTTCCCAATAAGAGCCTGCAGGACAGAAACTTGAGAGCTAGGTAGCGAAATAGTTGGATCCGCAAGAATGCCTAACCAAGAATGATTTCCCAGAACTTGGAAGACAAGGTAAGGAAGCATGAGCGCTGCAGCCGGTAAAGCAATGAATGAAAGAGCTGCCAAGCGTTTTCTAGCCACCACGGCAAAAATCAAACCAATAACAATCAGAGTGATTAGAACACTTGGCGCAGAAACACAAACCACTGCGCACAACAATCCGCTGGCAGCTATCCAGGACCATGATTGTTCCGAGGATCTAATTGAGGTAGTGATACCTATGCGAGCTGCTCGAGCCAAGCTGAAAATAAACCACGGCAAACTAATAGCAAAAATTACTGAGGGGATATTTGCTTCACTCTGAGCAACGGTAAAAGCTGGCCACAACGCATAGACCAGAGCAAAGACTGTGCGTAAGCCACCTCGAGCGGTGACTAGAGAAAGTAACCGCCATGCTCCAAAGAATGCGAGTGCTTTAGCGAACAACAGCA